>Ga0209075_1002396_pt1 | contig 16546 bp, 14 predicted proteins | sample Stecom2011_FD_187523 | JGI IMG/M metagenome (GOLD analysis project Ga0209075, IMG submission 187523) | Agricultural soil microbial communities from Utah to study Nitrogen management - Steer compost 2011 (SPAdes) (version 2) | ecosystem: Environmental > Terrestrial > Soil > Agricultural land...
GGTTTGATGGTGTGGATGTTAATCACTTCGGCCGAGATATCATTTTTGTGAAGTTCCTCCGCCGCTTGCAGGGCTTCCCAAACTAAATGTCCGGTCGCGATAATCGTCACATCGGTTCCTTCTTGCAAGTGAACCGCTTTTCCGATTTCGAAAACTTGATCTTCCGGTGTGAAGTTCGCTACTTTAGGTCTTCCGAAACGCAGGTAAACTGGGCCCTCGTGTTCAGCAATCGCCATCGTTGCGGCTTTGGTTTGGTTGTAGTCGCACGGATTGATCACCGTCATTCCCGGAAGCATCTTCATCATTCCGATGTCTTCTAATATTTGGTGGGTAGCGCCGTCTTCTCCGAGCGTCAATCCTGCGTGCGAGGCGCAGATCTTAACGTTCTTGCCACTGTAGGCAATGCTCTGGCGGATTTGGTCGTAAACCCTTCCGGTAGAGAAGTTGGCAAATGTTCCCGTGAACGGAATTTTTCCTCCGATGGTTAATCCAGCGGCCATGCCCATCATATTGGCTTCACCAATGCCTACTTGAAAAAATCGATCGGGATGGTTTTCTTTAAAGGCGTCCATTTTTAGCGACCCCGTTAAGTCGGCACAAAGGGCAACCACGTTTTCATTCTTTTTGCCCAATGCTGTCAGTCCGTCACCAAATCCTGATCGGGTGTCTTTCTTTCCTGTATCTGTGTATTTTTTCATAATAACTTCCCGCGAAGGCGGGTATCTTTAGTACTTCCCTGATTGCTCTTAAAAGGAGACCTTGGGTGGTTTATAAATTAAATTCTGCATTAAATATTTGTCTTCCCAACCTTATGGAAGAGACATCGCGAGGGATTAATAATCCCCCAACGTTTCCGGATTCTGCGCCAAACCTATTTCGAGTTGTTCGTCGTTAGGCGCTTTCCCGTGCCATTCGTGGGTGTGCATCATAAAATCGACACCGTTACCCATAACCGTGTGCAAGAGTACACAAACCGGTTTTCCTTTTCCAGTGAGCTCTTTTGCTTGTTTCATCCCTGAAATAACAGCTTTCAAATCATTTCCTTCTTCAATTTCAAGCACCGTCCAACCAAAAGCTTCAAATTTGCCTTTGAGATTTCCCAGCGGAAGTACGTCGTCTGTAGCACCGTCAATTTGTTGTCCGTTTAAATCTACCGTTACAATCAAATTATCCACCTTGTTCCCTGCGGCATACATAATGGCTTCCCAATTTTGTCCCTCTTGAAGTTCACCATCGCCACAAAGCGTGTAAACCAAATGCGTGTCGTTGTTGAGTTTTTTGGCCTGGGCGGCTCCAACAGCAACCGAAATGCCTTGGCCTAACGATCCCGATGCCACGCGAACACCTGGTAATCCGTCGTGGGTTGTAGGATGTCCTTGTAATCGGGAGTTGATGAGTCGGAAGGTGTTGAGCTCGTCTATCGGAAAAAATCCTGAACGGGATAAAACACTATAAAAGACGGGAGAGATGTGTCCGTTTGAAAGGAAAAACAAATCCTCATCTTTGCCATCCATTGTGAACGGTAACTTCCATTCCATCAGTTCGTTGTAAAGGGCGACAAAAAATTCCGCACATCCGAGAGACCCGCCTGGGTGTCCGGAATTAACCTTGTGAACTTGTCTTAGAATGTCTCGCCTAACCTGAGTTGTTAAAGCTTCTAAGGCTTTGTAATCTACCATGATATCTATTGTTTTTTGCAGGTTCAAAAGTAAGGGTTTATCTGCTTGGTACAAAGTCAATGGGCAGGCAGTTATCAACGAATTAAGTGAATTGTCAACATTACCGCTTGAATTTTATAGTTTGAAAAACTTTATAACCTGTATCTTTACAGCCTTATTTCAAAATGTATGAATTTTAAATTAGAAGCTACAGACCTGCAAAGTAGTGCGCGGGCTGGAACAATTACTACGGATCACGGTGAAATTGAAACGCCTATTTTTATGCCCGTAGGTACGGTGGGTTCGGTGAAGGGCGTGCACCAACGCGAATTGCGTGAAGACATTAACCCCGATGTCATTTTAGGAAATACCTATCATTTGTATTTGCGACCACAGACACCCATTCTCGAAAAAGCAGGCGGACTTCATAAATTCATCAATTGGGACCGGAATATCCTGACCGACAGTGGTGGTTTTCAAGTGTATTCGCTTTCGGCAAACCGAAAAATTAAAGAAGAAGGGGTTAAGTTTAAGAGTCACATAGACGGGAGTTATCACTTCTTTTCACCCGAAAAAGTAATGGAGATCCAGCGCATTATCGGGGCCGATATCATTATGGCTTTTGACGAATGCACCCCTTATCCGTGCGATTATGACTATGCCAAACGGTCGATGCACATGACGCATCGTTGGTTAGACCGCTGCATTAACCACTTGGAGAAACTTCCCTTGAAATACGAGCACAAACAAACCTTGTTTCCAATTGTTCAGGGAAGTACGTATAAGGATTTAAGAAGACAATCAGCCGAATACATCGCTTCTAAAGACGCTGCCGGTAACGCTATTGGGGGATTGTCTGTGGGCGAACCCGCTGAGGAAATGTATGAGATGACTGCTGTGGTAACGGAAATTTTGCCAGAGGATAAACCGCGCTACTTGATGGGCGTAGGAACACCCGTGAATATTTTAGAGAATATCGCTTTGGGAATCGATATGTTTGATTGTGTTATGCCCACTCGAAACGGACGAAACGGCATGTTGTTTACTTCGGAAGGCATAATCAATATCAAAAACAAAAAGTGGGAAGACGATTTTTCACCCATAGATCCACAGGGAATCACCTGGGTAGATACCGAATACAGTAAAGCGTATGTGCGTCACTTGTTTTCGGTAAATGAAATGTTAGGCAGACAAATAGCTTCTATCCACAACCTCGGCTTTTATTTGTGGTTGACTCGGGAAGCGAGAAAGCATATTTTGGCAGGAGATTTTCTAGCGTGGAAAACAAAGATGGTGGCAAAATTAGATCAACGTTTATAAGATGCTGAGTATACTCGACAGATATATTTTAAAGAAATATTTGGGCACATTCTCACTGCTGCTCTTACTTTTCATTCCTATCGGAATCACAGTGCATTTGGCCGAAAAAATCGATAAGATTTTAGAAAATGAAGTGCCATTTATAGAGGTGATGATCTATTTGTATGACTTTACAATCTACTTTGCAAACTTGCTGTTTCCGTTGTTTTTATTTTTATCGGTGATATGGTTCACCTCAAAACTCGCCAATGATACTGAAATTATTGCATTTTTGAGTAGTGGTGTTTCTTATTATCGGTTTCTTCGGCCCTATATCATTGGCGCAACTATTGTGTGTATTGCTGCCTTGATCTTTAGTATGTATCTCGCTCCCAAAGCGAGTTTAGGATTTAACGAGTTTGCCTATACCTATTTAAAAAAGGGGAAGAAAGATAGAGAACAGAGTCAAGTTTACACCCAAATCAATAAAAACGACTACCTCTACGTAAGTTACTTTAATGTGGAGCAAAAGTTAGGCAGTAACTTTACACTAGAACATTTTGACGGCAATAAATTGGTGTATAAAATTGCGGCGTCGCAAATTAAATACAACGAGGAGGATTCTACTTACACCTTGTTTAACTATATGAAGCGGGAAGTGGGTGAAAATGAAGATGTCGTGGTGCGAAAAGCAAAATTGGACACAGTTTTTTCATTTACGATGGAAGAACTGACGCCAGTAAATTACATTGCTGAAACGCTAAACTTTACAGAGCTCAACGAGTTTATTGAGAAGGAAAAGGCTCGGGGATCCTCAAATATAAATCGCTACGAAGTGGTGCGTTACAAACGATGGAGTTTGCCGGTCTCGGCCTATATTTTAACCATTATAGCCGTAGCTGTTTCTTCGGTTAAAAGAAGAGGAGGGATGGGCGTCAACTTGGCCATAGGTATCGCGGTTGGGATGGTGTATATATTTTTCGACAAGGTTTTTGGAACGATGGCAGAACAGAGTTCTTTTTCGCCCTTCTTCGCAACCTGGTTTCCAAACATTATATTCGGAATCTTGGCTATATTTTTATTGAGAAATGCAAAACGATAAACTGCTAAACTACCTGCACCTTCACCTCATTGTATTTATTTGGGGGTTTACTGCTGTGCTGGGTGCATTGATTAGTTTAGAAGCCATTCCATTGGTTTGGTACCGAATGATCCTCGCTACAGGGTTTGTGTTTTTATTTGTTCTCTTCAAAAAAGATAAATTAAAGTATTCGTGGAAAGTACTTGCCAGATTTGCCTTATCGGGTATTATCATCGCAACGCATTGGCTGTGTTTTTTTGGCGCTATAAAAGCGTCTAATGTTTCCATCACGTTGGCGGTATTATCGACGGGTGCATTTTTCGCGTCGTTTTTAGAACCGCTTTTTTACGGGCGCAAAATTATTCTTTACGAAGTACTGTTTGGCGTATTGGTCATCGCTGGACTCTATTTGATTTTCGATCTGGATTCAACCTATACGTTAGGGATCGTCTTGGCGTTGATCGCCGCATTTTTGAGTGCGCTTTTTTCCGTTCTCAACGGAAAGCTCGTGCTTAAACACAAAGCTTCCGTCATCTCTTTTTACGAATTGCTTTTTGGCGTGCTCGCGATATCGGTATTTTTGGCATTTACAGGAGGATTTTCTACAGAGTTCTTTCAGGTTAGTGCTATGGATTGGATGTATTTGTTGATTTTGGCATCCGTCTGTACTGCCTATGCCTTTATCGGATCCATTTATGTGATGCGCTGGATCAGCCCCTATACGGTGATGTTGACCATCAATATGGAGCCCATTTACGGAATTATCTTGGCACTGTGGATCCTCGGTGATGCAGAGCGAATGGATTCTCAATTTTATTTTGGAGCTGCGATAATATTGGCAACAGTCATTGCCAACGGAATCATTAAATTAAGTATAGAAAGAAAACGGCGGCGATTGCCCCACGCATAAGAACAAAGTTTTATCTTTGTAGCATTATACTAAATTAACTTAGAAGGTTACTATGGAATATCTTGATTTTGAATTACCCATTAAGGAATTGCAAGAGCAGTATGATAAAGCGTCTCTTATTGGGGAAGAGAGTGATGTGGATGTGAGCAATACCTGTAAACAGATTGAGAAAAAACTGAATGCGACGAAAAAGGAAATATACAACAACTTGACACCTTGGCAGCGTGTTCAGGTCTCACGGCATCCAAACCGCCCTTATACCTTAGATTATATCAAAGCACTTTGCGGCGACACGTTTTTAGAACTTCACGGAGATCGAAACTTCAGTGACGACAAAGCGATGATTGGTGGATTAGGTAAGATTGGAGATCAGAGCTATATGTTTGTCGGACAACAAAAGGGTTATAACACAAAAAATCGTCAGTACCGAAACTTCGGAATGGCGAATCCAGAAGGATATAGGAAAGCTTTGAGATTGATGAAGTCTGCCGAAAAGTTTGGCCTTCCCGTGATTGCCTTTGTGGATACACCAGGTGCATTCCCAGGATTGGAAGCGGAAGAGCGCGGACAAGGAGAAGCCATTGCACGAAACATTCTAGAAATGACCCGCTTGAAAGTGCCTATCATCGTCGTTATTATAGGAGAAGGAGCAAGTGGAGGTGCCTTGGGTATTGGCGTTGGCGACCGTGTGTTGATGTTAGAAAACACGTGGTATTCCGTAATTTCTCCCGAAAGCTGTTCGTCCATTCTTTGGAGAAGTTGGGAGTTTAAGGAGCAAGCTGCTGATGCCTTGAAACTGACGGCGACCGATATGAAGAACTTAAAGCTCATCGACGAAATAATTAAAGAACCACTAGGTGGAGCACACAGCAATCCGAAAGACACTTTTGTCACCGTTGGTAAAGCCATCGAAAAGCATTACAGCAAATTAAAATTGTTATCATCCAAAGAGCTCGTGAAAAAACGTATGGAGAAATATCTCGAGATGGGAGCCTATAAAGGATAAAGACAACGATATCATACAATTGAAAAAATTCGAAGAAATATCTTCGGATTTTTTTGTGGGTTATCAACAAAATAATTAAGTTATTAACAGTCAGATTGTTGATGACCTGTGGATAGAGAATATCCCAAAAACAACACATACTCATAACATTTTACTTACTTTCGTATTATGGAAAAAATTAAGCCTCAATCTAAATTTGCTACCCGAACTGCGCCGGTAATTTCTCTTGAAAAGGGGAAGTTGCCTCCGCAAGCGGTTGAGGTTGAGGAGGTTGTGCTTGGAGCCTTGTTGGTCGATAAAAAGGGAGTCGATGAGGTGATCGACATTCTTCAACCCGAAGCATTTTACAAACCAGCACATCAAGTGATTTTTGAAGCGATCGATATTCTCTTCAAAAGCAGTGAAGCAGTGGACTTATTAACCGTTTCTGCGCAATTGAAGAAGATGAAAAAGTTGGAATCCGTAGGAGGCGAGTTTTACTTGATCCAACTGACACAAAAAGTGTCGTCTTCTGCTCATATCGAGTTTCACGCACGTATCGTTCTTCAGAAATTTATCCAAAGGAGTCTGATTAAAATCTCCTCTGAAATTATTGAAGATTCCTACGACGAAGGAACCGATGTTTTCGATCTTTTAGATACGGCAGAATCCAAATTATACCAAGTAGCCGAAAACCATATTAAACGATCCTCTACGACAGCGCAGGAGTTGGTGATTGAAGCCAAAAAGCGAATTGAAGAAATTGCAAACAAAGAAGGCCTGTCGGGCGTGCCCTCTGGTTTTGAGAAATTAGACCTATTGACTTCTGGATGGCAACCGAGTGACTTGATTATTATCGCAGCTCGTCCCGGTATGGGTAAAACGGCATTGACGCTATCAATGGCCCGAAACATCGCTATTGAACACAATATGCCGGTTGCGTTTTTCTCATTAGAGATGTCTTCCGTTCAGCTCATCACGCGTTTGATTTCCTCCGAGACACATTTGAATTCAGATAAACTTCGTACGGGTAATTTAGAAAAGTACGAATGGGAGCAACTGAACGTAAAAGTGAAGGATCTGGAGAATGCACCTCTGTATATCGACGACACACCATCGCTATCTATTTTCGACCTTCGTGCTAAGGCAAGACGATTGGCTTCGCAATACGGTATTAAAATCATTATCGTGGACTACCTGCAATTGATGACTGCAGGAGCGAGCCAAAAAGGAGGGAATAGAGAACAGGAGATTTCTATGATTTCCAGAAACCTTAAGGCATTGGCAAAAGAGTTGAACGTTCCAGTAATTGCGTTATCGCAGCTTTCGAGGGCAGTGGAAACCCGTGGAGGTAGTAAAAGACCGTTGCTTTCTGACCTGAGAGAATCGGGTGCGATTGAACAGGACGCCGATATCGTTTCGTTTATTTATCGTCCGGAATATTATAAGATTGAAGAGTGGGACGACGATGAACATACGCCAACCGAAGGTCAAGGAGAACTTATTATAGCAAAACACCGAAATGGAAGTCTGGGTGAGATTAGATTGCGATTTATCGGAGAACTAGGAAAGTTTGAAGATTTGGAAAAATCCGAAATTCCTATGGAGGTCTCCTCCCGAATGAACCAAGCGGCTAACGACGATACCTTTAGCGATACACCATTTCCATCTGCGGATGAAGCGTTTGGCAGCTCCATGAACGATGACTTCGCTTCGGGAGACGATGTGCCCTTTTAACGATTTACAACATTACTGTGATTAAAACGTTTAAGAAGACACGCACGGGTTATAGGTAAATTTCTGTTTGAATAATATGACAAAATATTTCGTTTCACTTTTATTGGTATTCTTTTCATTTCAAGCTTCAGCTTCTTATATCCTAATTCCAATGGATGCCGAAAGCCAAAGAGAACATCTCAAGGCTTATGGCATTACGTATTGGGTGTTAGACCAAGGCCAGAAAGCGAAATGGTTGTTGAACTATCGGGGAGGATCTTTCTTGCTGCCCGATACTCCTGAAACACAGCGAGAATGTCAGATTCGTGGCGTTACTTTCGAGGTGCTCAGCGATAGTAGAACAGAACAAATTCTAGATGAAATTAGCAGCCCGTCGAGAAATATGGATGCCGTTGTTCTCGAAAAAGCGCCCCGGATTGCCGTGTATTCTCCGAAAGGAAACCTGCCATGGGACGATGCTGTAACCTTGGTTTTGACCTATGCCGAAATACCTTATACGGTTGTTTATGACACAGAAGTTTTAGACGATCAATTGCTGCTATACGATTGGTTGCACCTGCATCACGAAGATTTTACAGGACAGTATGGGAAGTTTTATAGAGCCTATCGCAGTGCGCCCTGGTATATCGAAGAAAAGCGAAAAGCCGAGGAATTGGCGTATAGCTTGGGGTTTTCAAAAGTTTCGGAGGCAAAATTAGCTGTTGCAAAAAAGATTCGCGACTATGTGATTGGTGGCGGATTTATGTTTGCAATGTGTAGCGCAACAGATACTTTCGATATTGCCTTGTCAGCAGAGGGAGTGGATATCTGCGAACCGATGTTCGACGGCGATCCGAGCGATCCGAACTACCAAAGTAAAATCGACTACGATAAAACATTTGCTTTTACCGACTTTATACTGGAGCGGGATCCGATGGTGTATGAGTTTTCGAGCATCGATACTACAGACAAAAGAAAAATACCAAAAGAATCGGATTATTTTACCTTGATGGATTATTCGGCGAAGTGGGATCCTATCCCTACAATGCTTTGTCAGAATCACACTGCCTTGGTAAAAGGGTTTATGGGGCAAACCACGGCCTTTTCACGCGATCAGATCAAGTCGAATATCTTGGTTATGGGTGAGAACAAAAGAAATGGAGAAGCTCGGTATATACACGGTGTGAGAGGAGATGGATTCTTTACTTTTTACGGTGGGCACGACCCCGAAGATTATCAGCATCGGGTGGGCGATCCTCCAACTGAATTAGACCTGCATCCTTCGTCGCCTGGCTATCGATTGATTTTGAACAACATCTTATTTCCAGCTGCTAAAAAGAAAAAGCAGAAAACCTAATCGACTTTTAGGTGTTGGTAGTATGCTTGCGGTGGCTGAACCGTAATTTCTACGCGGCGGTTCAATTGCTTGTTTTCGTCACTGTCATTCGGAACCCGAGGCCTTGTTTTTCCATACCATTTTACTTCATAATCGTATTGAGCATCTTCTCCAAATAGCTCTTGAAGTCTTTGTTTGACAGCGTTGGATCTATTTTCGGATAATGTCATATTCATGTCGTGACTGCCATCACTATCGGTGTGGCCTTCAATGACGAGCGTGGCTTCTTCTATGATTTGAATTTTACCTACCAAGGAGTCAATCGTGGCCATGGCCGCTTCCTTAAGATCGTATTTTCCCACATCAAAAAGCACGTCGGAGTTTATCGATAATTTGATAACGCTGTTGATGGCACCTATGGCATCGATATCTGCTCCGGCACTGATACTGTGCTCGCAGAGGTCTTTTAAATCTGTGACCCGTAAATAATAAAACACGGTGATGCGGTCAATACCTTCATCACTCAAGTCTATGGCCGATTTACCGCCCGCTATCGTTCCAGCGTAAATCCAATTTTCACCATCTTCCGATATTTCTATCTTTGCCGATTCGCGCGAAGGTCCTACCTCAAAGATATAAAGGTCGTCACCCTCAAGATTCATAAACCCATTGTCGATGAATTTTACGACCAAAACCCCCTCACATCCTAAGGAAACAAAGTTTGGAGTTCTGTATCCTACATAATCGGGCTCGTGGAGCACTTGGATACTATCGCGATACTTTTGGATAGGGGCTGGATTCCCCACGTGATAGGCCACCAAGCTATCGGCAAACGATATGCGCCCCAATGGAAAATAGACCGGTTGATGACCGTCTATGTGGTACGATTTTCCAGATATTTTTTGACCTTGAAGAAGTTGTGTGTTCCACAGTATTGAAATAATGCATAGGAACAACAAAGATGCACGCATTGTATTTTTTAATGAAGATACATAAAATTTAAGAATACTGCATAAAAAAGCCGTTTCATGGTAGAAACGGCCTTTCATTAGCGAAATAATATATTTATATTCTTCTTATTTAACTCTTTCAACTACTGCGGCAAATGCCTCAGGATGATTCATAGCCAAGTCGGCTAAAACCTTACGATTGAGTTCAATATCATTCTTTTTAACAGCACCCATAAATTGTGAGTACGACATTCCGTGTTGTCTAGCCCCCGCATTAATACGGGTTATCCATAACGAACGGAAGTTTCTCTTTTTGGTTCGACGGTCGCGATAGCTGTACAGCATTGCTTTGTCTACGGCGTTCTTAGCTACCGTCCATACATTTTTACGAGTACCAAAGTAACCTTTGGATTGTTTAAGAACCTTTTTTCTGCGAGCTTTTCTCGCTACTAAATTTGTTGCTCTAGGCATAATCTTGTTTGTTTTTTGTAGTAGGCGATTCTCTATTTAAAATCTTGTAAAATGAGAATACTTTAGAATGGCGCTACTCCAGGGTTAAAAATTGTTTTGTTTTTACCAATGGTGCAATTTACTTCAAACGAAGTAAATGCTTGATGTTGTTTTCGTCAGCCTTGTGAACTAATCCAAACTTGGTCAATTTACGCTTGCGTTTTTTACTTTTCTTAGTCAGGATATGACTTTTAAACGCATGCTTTCTTTTAATCTTTCCAGTAGCAGTTACTTTAAAACGCTTTTTGGCACTGGAATTTGTTTTTTGCTTCGGCATGTTTCCTTTTTATTTTTAAATTATTTCGCTTCTTAGTCCTCCGTATCCGCCTGTAGGGGAGAAGGAGGGTTTCTTTTTATATCCTCTTTGCTTTTTTTGAGCGAAAGAGTCCTGTGAATCCAAATGATTGGATACTATATTTAATCACTTGAGAACTTCTGTATACACAAGCTGTGGCTTGTGTTAACGCGGTTCTACTTCTTCTTTGTCGGAGCGATGAACATCGTCATACGCTTTCCTTCGAGTCTTGGCATTTGCTCTACTTTTCCTACATCTTCAAGGTCTTGAGCCAGTCTTAATAATAAGATTTCACCTTGATCTTTATAGATTATCGAACGCCCTCTAAAAAATACGTATGCTTTTAATTTTGCTCCGTCTTTTAAAAATTTCTCGGCGTGTTTTTTCTTGAACTGATAATCGTGATCTTCGGTTTGAGGACCAAATCGAATTTCCTTAACGGTTACTTTAGACGCTTTTGCTTTTAAGGCCTTTTCACGTTTCTTTTGTTCAAAAACAAACTTCTTGTAATCCATTACTTTACAGACAGGAGGTTTTGCATTTGGTGAAATTTCTACCAAATCTAATCCTTGTTCTGCTGCAATTTGAAGTGCCTCTTTTGTTGGATAAACGCCCATTTCGACGTTATCTCCAACTAATCGTACTTCTTCGTCTCGAATCTTATCGTTGATTCGATGTTGGTCTTCCTTATTTACTCTGGCGCGACCTCTGCCTCGTCTTCTTCTTAATGCTATGGCTTATAAAATTTTAATTAAACATTGAAATCTTTCGATTCCTTCTCTATATTCTGACGAATTAACTCGGAAAATTCTTCAATTTTCATCGTGCCAATGTCGCCTTCTCCTCTTTTACGTACAGAAACCGTACCATTTTGCTCTTCTTGCTCACCAATGATGAGCATATAGGGAGTTTTGTTAATTTCCGACTCCCGGATTTTCTTGCCAATGGTCTCGTTTCTATTATCGACAAGGGCGCGAATTTCGTCATTTTCAAGCAAATCTAAAACTTTTTCGGCGTATTTTTCATATTTTTCACTTAGCGACAGGATGTTAACCTGATTTGGTGTTAACCAAAGGGGTAATTCACCACCTGTGTGCTCAAGCAAAATGGCAACAAAACGCTCTAAACTACCAAAGGGTGCGCGGTGTATCATCACAGGACGGTGCATTTTATTGTCGCTGCCCTTATATTCTAGTTCAAATCGTTCTGGTAGGTTGTAATCTACCTGAATGGTTCCAAGCTGCCAACTTCTTCCCAAGGCATCTTTTACCATAAAGTCCAATTTCGGACCGTAGAAAGCTGCCTCTCCATATTCAATTTTGTAATCCAATCCCTTGGACTCTGCCGCATCAACAATCGCTTTCTCTGCTTTTTCCCAATTTTCAAGACTTCCGATATATTTCTCAGGGTTGTCAGGATCGCGTAAAGACACTTGGGTGTAGAACTCTTCAAAATCTAACGACCCGAATACATATAAAACCAAGTCAATTACCTTGTTAAACTCGTCGTTCAATTGATCGGCAGTACAGAATATGTGGGCGTCGTCTTGCGTAAATCCACGTACTCGTGTCAACCCGTGTAATTCACCACTTTGTTCGTAGCGGTACACCGTTCCGAACTCGGCATAACGCACCGGCAAGTCTTTATAACTCCAGGGTCTGCTTTTATAAATTTCGCAGTGGTGTGGACAGTTCATAGGTTTTAATAGAAACTCTTCTCCTTCGTGTGGCGTTCTAATGGGTTGAAAACTATCCTGACCATATTTGGCGTAATGACCAGAAGTAACATATAAGTCTTTGTGGCCGATATGAGGCGTCATCACCATGTCATACCCAGCCTTTTTCTGTGCTGAAGATAAGAAGTCTTCTAGTCTTTTTCGCAAGGCAGCACCCTTTGGCAGCCAAAGTGGCAGTCCCTGACCTACTTTTTCTGAAAAGGTGAACAGTTCGAGTTCTTTTCCTAGTTTTCTATGGTCTCGTTTCTTCGCCTCTTCTAGGAGTTCTAGGTATTCGGTGAGGTCTTTCTTTTTTGGAAAACTAATTCCATAAATTCGAGTGAGTTGTTTGTTGTTCTCATCACCGCGCCAATAAGCTCCCGCTATGTTTGTGAGTTTAATCGCCTTTACAATACCGGTGTTTGGAATGTGGCCGCCAGCACATAAATCAGTAAACGTATCGTGATCGCAAAAAGTTATCGTTCCGTCTTCCAGATTTTCGATCAATTCAACTTTATATTCGTTGCCTTGTTTCTTATAAAATTCCAAGGCCTCGGCTTTCGAGCTGCTGCGCATCTTGAATTCGTGTTTGCCACGAGCAATCTCAAGCATTTTATCCTCTACCTGCTTTAAGTCTTTGTCGGTGAAGGTTATATCGCCAAAATCGACATCGTAATAAAAGCCATTTTCAATCGGCGGACCAATGGTCAATTTTATACCAGGATACAGAATTTCCAAGGCTTGAGCCATAATATGCGAAGTGGAATGCCAGAAGGCTCTTTTACCTTCTTCCGAATCCCATGTGTGTAAAACCAGATTACCGTCCTCCGTTAGTGGCGTGGCCGTCTCTACAATTTTATTGTTAAACGATGCTGAAATCACATTGCGCGCCAAGCCTTGGCTGATGTCTTTTGCTACATCCATTGGAGTCACGCCTGCTTCCATCTGCTTCACACTTCCGTCCGGTAAAGTAATTGCTATCATAGTATGGTCAAAATTTAGGGTGCAAAGATAATATTAGTTTACACCGAATACAAAATTTTAAAGCGAAGGTATTCCAAATAATTTAGCATGGAACTTGCATAGTTTTTAACGACGTATCTAAAACCATAAATTTAAAACGTCTTTCAAGAGAATTGTCGGGCTAAATTTCTACTTTTGCCACCATGATGCGATTGATAATCCTATGGGGATTACGAGGTAGGGGCGAAAGTGATTTATTAAAAATAAGCGTGTAGTTTCTAAGTTGAATAATATTATTTAGAATTAGTGTATTGTTGAAAAAAATGGAATTCAGAAGTATATCGGAGATAGTTTATAGGCAAAGACCAATATGGCTGTTGTTTGCATTCTCTATGGGGATGATGCTTTACGGTCAAGATATGAAAACGGCTAGCCCGACTGACCTCTCCGTTCAATTGGAAATTATCTCTTCAAATAGAGAATTCGATATTCCGTCGGTTTTTTTAACGGATAGAACAGATCAATTTTCGAATAAAGTAGACACCATTACTAGTAGCTTGGTTTACAATACCAATGCAAATGAAGCTCTAGTCCAAGGATATTATTATTGGAATGAAGGGAGGTGGCACTCGCTTTTTTCAAAAACAAACCCCGCAGATTATTTGTTCTTATGGAATGTTGAAAAGGTAGAACTGACCTATTTAGATAAAAGTGGCGATGTCCGTGTTGTTGGAATTGGTGGTATTGAGAATGCAAAATTTTTAACCTTGGAATCAGATTCTAAGACGCTAAAGTATGAAAGTGAAACTGGGGGGCGTATGTTGGTTGATTTAGGACAGATTGTAGGCGAGGAGCATACGGTAAAGACGTTAATTTATCATCAGGATAGCACAATTTTATTTATTGATACTAAAGGTAGTATTGTGTCGGTGGCGTTAGATAAAGGACCTCAAGAAGTGATGTTTGTGACCGAAGATGCTGCCGGGTCAATAGCTTTTGAAGAGACGACGAATGATCGGTTGGTTCAAGCTGATCCAGCAGAAGCTTCCTTGACGTCGGGAATGGAGGAAGTTTCAAACATAGAAGAAAAGGCAGTTGCGGAAGTTGAGAATTCCGATGTGGTGATAGAAGAGGCTGTAGCAGTCGAGAATGAGACTGAAGCGGATGAGGAAGGAGTGGATAACAATCAAAAAACTGAGACGAATACAATATCGAAGAAAAAAGTAGAGGAAAAAGAAGAAGTTCGTTTAGGGCGTGAGATTAAATCCATCGAGGATAACGAAGATGGTACTTTTACGATTGTTTATGCGGGCGGCAGCAAGTTTACGTCCCGAGATATAAGTCATCCAGAAGGAGGACTGAAGAATGTAGACCGAGATTTGGTCGATGTTGTCAACAATGGCGATGGAAGTTTTACGGCTGTCTTTTCAGACGGGACCACATTATTGTCGAGTGAAATGAAGGATTTTCAGAATTTTGGAGGATCCCCAGAAGATGGGTATCCTGGAGTGGAGATAGTGATAGACAATGGCGATGGAACCTATAATATAATTTTAACCGATGGCACGGAGCTTTCCTCTGTTGATCTCGAAGCGCTGAGTAATCCGAAGAGAGAAGAAGAAGAGGGTAGAGGTGTACTTTCGATAATGAAAAACGAAGATGAAACTTATACAGTGACTTTTACTGATGGAACTCAAATGAATTCTAAAGACCTTTCAGAAATATATCAGTCAGCAGAACAGCCGGGGGTTCTTGAAGAAAAAGTAAAGGCGTCAGAAGCCGACCAGACAGCGCTCGATGAGAAGAAAGCGGAGATTATGGAAATGAGTGGGCTTGGTGATGTTGAAGATCCAATGATCCAGGATGATGGAATTGAAGAGGAGCAAGTTGAGCGCGGGATTCCGCAAAGTCGAGGCGTTAAGGCGATTGAGGAAAGAAATGATGGCGCCTATGTAATATCCTTGACAGATGGAACTTCATTCGTTACGCCTAGTTTTTATGCTGAAGGTGATGATAGGTCAGAAGTGCGCCATATCGAATCCATTGTTGACAACAACGACGGAACCTTTATAGTGGGGCTAACGGGCGGGATGAAACTCGCATCAATCGAAACACTTAGTTTACCCGATCCAATTAGACAAACTCCAATGGATGTGGGGGTGCCCGACACTGAAGAGGCGGGAGTTTCTGGTAAGGTAGAGATAGCAGATGAGATAGAGGAGATAACGGCAGAAAAAACTTTGATTGATGATGTAGAAAAGCCAAATGATGAACTAACGGATCAAAGCGAACAATCTGAAATTTATGAAAATGTGTTAGAAGATCAAGTTGAAGAAGATAATATTGATGAAGAGGTCTTGCCAGCCAAGGAGGAAGAAATGGATTTGAAGGAGGGGGAAAGCAACGAACTGGATAGTTTAGAAAGCGACGCAAATACGGAAGATGCAAGGTCAATGGTCTCGCAAGAGGAACTAATCAGACTTCAAAAGGAGGAGATAGAAGCTCTAAAGAGGAAGGATAAAGAGAATGAAGAGGAGCTTCGAGAAATGAATGTAAGATTAAAGCGCCTGGAAGAGGCCTTTGGCAACCCGAACAAATCTGTAGATTGATAGAGTTACATTGCTAGGCGGCAAATGTGCAAAAAGTATGGGGTTTATACCTTAATATATATAGCGTCAAAATAGCATGTGTTTAATAAGAAGAGTTTGGGATTGTTCTTGTGGGTTTTGATGCTAGTGATGCCTTCTTATAGTGTACCTAGCACAGATTAGAGGTTCTTAAGCGCTCGCCGGATTGGAATACGTTGTGAAATAAAAGATACGATTAATTTTAAACTTTTATTTCCTGTAAAAATCACATTCTCAGCACACTAAAAACAACATTGAAATTAATTCAGAAATAAGTTGCTTTTTTGTTTGTGGGATTCAAAAACGGGTCTATATTTGCACCCGCTTACGAGAACAGAAAGTTGTTCGAGACCAAGCAAAACGCTCTTAGAAAACTTTATCAAATTTTCTTTAAAAAGTTTTGGTTGTTATCAAAAAAATTTTATATTTGCAGCCGCTTAGGAAACAGCGTTGCGTTCAACCGGGTTATTGGTTTATATTTTAGGGGGTTCGATTCCCTTTT
>Ga0209075_1002397_pt1 | contig 16546 bp, 12 predicted proteins | sample Stecom2011_FD_187523 | JGI IMG/M metagenome (GOLD analysis project Ga0209075, IMG submission 187523) | Agricultural soil microbial communities from Utah to study Nitrogen management - Steer compost 2011 (SPAdes) (version 2) | ecosystem: Environmental > Terrestrial > Soil > Agricultural land...
TTTACTGAGTTATGCTTGTACTGAAACACTCTCAGATACCAATTCACCATCAGCAGACCTGAATGATATATATGAATGAATAGCATCATCAGCCCAAGTAGATGGCAATTGCATATGTGCTGTTCTGTGAGATCTTTTTGCCACACAAAAATTGTAAATTGCTTCTTTCTTTGTGGAGTTGTATGCAAGCAGCATTACCATATCGTTTGACCGTGCATTTTCTTTTAAAGTTGCGTCCCAGGTAAATTGCAGTTGGCCATTTATTATTTCAGCTTTTATACCAAAAGCAGTGCATAGTGAACCTCTAGATACCAAAACCTTTGAAAAATCCAACTCAAATTTATCATTTCTTTCTATTGTTGCATTTTTTATATTGTATGAAGTTGCTGCATTAAATGCAGTTTGCCTACCTGTTGAATATTCTTTATATCCAATTCTTATAAACGGGGTGATAGCAGACAAGAACTCCATAGTTACAGAGAATTTGCTCCGCTGTTTAACCTGACCTTCAGTTCTGGGGTTATTTACTTTGCTGGGTAAACTTCTTATGTAGTATATATCTCTCCAATATGCACCAACAATATTACCCACCTTACCGGTGATGTCTCCATTAATTCCTTTTGTTAAACGACCCATAGTTTTATATATTTAAATGTTAATATTTATATGGATTCAAAGGTCGATGTTTGTTTGAGGAGAAACAAAAAACGGTCGATATGCCGTCATTTGGGTGCTATTTGGTAAGATATTGTATGATTTGGTATGGTTTGTCGTCATTTGGTACCCTTTGTCTTCCTAACATACATAGTAGTTAAGTTCTACTTTAAGCTGTACTAATTGTTACTCAGGCATTACTTTGCTCTTTAGTAAAAGGAGTTTATAGGAGCAAGGTAAGAGCAAAGTAATAGTTTGGGAAGGATAACGTGTGGACAAAAAAGAGGTTGTCTCCTACGAGACAACCTCTAATACTTCATTTAATATAGTTTAAATAGGTGTTAATCGATATTAATTAGTATCCTCTTATAGCTTTTATACCGGGTAATTCTTTACCTTCAATCATTTCAAGAAGAGCTCCACCACCGGTAGATACATATGATACCTCATTGGCATGACCAAATTTATTTACACAAGCAACTGAGTCGCCGCCACCCACAAGTGAGAATGCTCCGTTTTTAGTTGCTGCTACAATAGCATCTGATACTGCGCGAGATCCTTTTTCGAAGTTATCAAATTCAAATACTCCAACTGGTCCGTTCCAAAGAATTGTCTTTGAATTTTTGATAACTTCAGTAAATGCTTTTTCAGACTCTTCACCAATATCAAGGCCTTCCCATCCTTCGGGAATATCTTTAACTGAAGCAAATTTGGTGTTTGCCTCGTTAGAGAAATCATCTGCAATTTTGGAGTCAGTAGCAAGAACAAGATTAACGCCTTTTTCTTTTGCCATCTCAACCAATTCTCTTGCAAGATCAAGCTTATCATCTTCAACTATAGAGTTACCAATGTTACCCCCAAATGCTTTTGCAAATGTGTATGTCATTCCTCCCGCAAGAATTAGGTTGTCTACTTTATCTAGTAAGTTTTTGATGATATCTATCTTAGATGATACTTTAGATCCACCCATAATAGCAGTAAACGGACGAGCAGTGTCTTTCATTACTTTTTCTACTGCTGTAATTTCATTCTGAAGCAGGTAGCCAAAAAGTTTATGATCGCTGTCGAAATGATCAGCAATTAAGGCAGTAGAAGCATGAGCACGGTGAGCTGTTCCGAAAGCGTCATTTACATATACATCGGCATATGAGGCCAATTGCTTTGTGAACTCTTTCTGCGATTCCTTAACCTCTTTCTTTGCTTTTGCTGTTTCTTCTTCAGAAGCGTCGGCAGCTAGACGTGGTTTGCCCTCTTCTTCTGCATAGAAGCGAAGGTTCTCTAAAAGGAGTGCTTCACCAGCTCGTAATGCTGCAACTTTTGTTTCTGTTTCTTCGCCAATGCAATCATCGGCAAACTGTACATCAACTTCAAGTAGTTCAGACACCCGTGGTAGGATATGTTTCAATGAAAATTTATCTGTTGCACCTTTAGGTCTGCCCAAGTGAGAACCGATGATTACGCTGCCTCCATCCTTAAGAATTTTCTTAAGAGTTGGTAATGCTGCACGGATACGTGTATCATCTGTAATATTGAAGTTTTCATCCAGTGGCACATTAAAATCCACACGCACAAATGCCTTCTTTTCGGCAAAATTAAACGAGTCCATTGTTTGCATTGTTCTGTATTTTATGATAATGTAATTAAAATCACCTATAGTTACCCATCTAAGATTTAAGCTGATAACCTAACTAGATGGTAAAGAAAGTGAATTATGTATTTATTTACAAAGGTAATAATAATATAGAAATTTTTCCTTAATAAGTTGGAAAAAGTTTACACTGCTATATAATTACTACTTCGTAAGTTACGGGTACTGCTTTTTTGTACATTGCCAAAACTCCACAATATTTATCGAATGATAAACCACAAGCTCTTTCTAATTTTTCTTTTGGTAGATTTTCGCCTTCAAATTCATATACCACCTTCAAAGATGTATACTGTTTGGGGTGTTCTTCAGTCATATCAGCATCTATACGAATATTGAAGCCTTTTATATCAATTTTCATTTTTCTAACCATTTCTATCACATCCAATCCTGTGCAACCTGCAGCAGAAACTAGTAGTAGTTTTTTTGGAGTTGGGGCTGTGCTTTTTTTCTCCTCTCCCGTAGGGATGTCTATTGTAACAGTATAACCATCAACGTCGGTATCGAAAATATTGTTCTCTCTCCAAACTGTTTTTGTAGTGTGTGTTGCCATATAATCTCTTTGTTATTTATGAGTGAATTTATAATCGATTTGTGTTATCTTAAACAAAATAATTGGATTTTTGTTTTGATTTTGTAGTATCAAATAGATAGTTATTGTTTACAATATGCTATTTTTGTAATCAAATTAGAAAGTGATGATTGATATAAACTCAAATATTTTATTGATTTATACAGGTGGAACAATTGGGATGGTCGAAAATAAAAAAACAGGTGCTTTAGAGCCTTTTAATTTTGATCATCTATATTCCAATTTTCCAGAAATTAAACGTTTGAATTTTAATATAGATAGCTATCTTTTCGATCCCCCTATTGATTCATCTGATATGACATTAGATTCGTGGAGGCAAATTGTGAAAGTAATTGAAGATAACTATAATAAGTATGATGGGTTTGTTATTTTGCATGGTACCGATACAATGGCTTATACAGCATCGGTTTTGAGTTTTATGTGCGAGAACCTTAAAAAGCCCATAATACTAACCGGATCGCAACTGCCTATAGGGAAGTTACGTACTGATGGAAAGGAAAACCTTATTACTGCACTTGAGATAGCAGCAGACAAAGATCAAAATAATAACCCCAAAGTGCCCGAAGTTGCTGTTTATATGCAGAATCTATTAATGAGAGGAAACCGTACCACAAAACTGAATGCCGATAATTTTAGTGCATTCAGAAGTCCAAATTTCCCATTCCTTGCAGAAACAGGTATCGAGTTTAGATATAATAATCATGTAATAATAAAACCCGACTATAGCAAAGATACATCATTTAACTACTATTTAGATTCAAATGTTGTTATAATGAAATTGTTCCCGGGAATTAGCCCCCAAGCCGTGAAAGCTCATCTTGATATACCAGAATTAAAGGGTGTTGTATTAGAGACATTCGGTTCGGGAAACTCACCACTGTTCCCCTGGTTTACATCACTCCTGGAGGATGCAATTAATAGGGGTATTGTAATTTTAAATGTTTCGCAATGTCTTTTTGGTAATGTGGAAATGCACAGGTATAAAAACGGTCAAAAGCTTGAAAAGTTGGGAGTATTAAGTGGGCATGACCTAACCACAGAGGCTGCTTTGGCAAAAATGATGTATTTGTTTGGGAGTAATTATAGTTATTATGAAGTAAACAGGCTTATGCAGGTGCCGTTGTGTGGAGAGATTTCTACATAATATGATATAAATGTTGGTGAATGTAATGATTTTATAAAGACCACGTTTTCTATGTTATTCTAAACCCGATCAACTATATTTGCGTTATAGCCATTAATAAACTAAGATGATTAAAAAATATAGTATGAATAATATGGATTATGGGATAATTGGAAATTGTCGTTCAGCCGCTCTAGTATCTAAAACAGGCAGTATCGACTGGTTTTGTCTTCCCGATTTCGACTCACCATCAATCTTTGCGAAGTTACTGGATAAAGAGAAAGGTGGAAGTTTTCATTTTGAGGTTTCTGATGATTACACAATAACACAAAAATATAATGGAAACACTAATATACTAATGACTCGTTTTGAGTCGCCCGAGCATGGTTTTATAGTTTTTGACTATATGCCACGTTACAGAACAACGGAATTACAGCACTATATGCCTCCCGAAATTCATCGATACATAAGGGTGATTAAAGGTAAACCTACGGTACGTGTTGTTTATGACCCTAAAATTAATTATGCCAGAGAAGAGGTGAAGTTTGAGGTTATTGGAAACTATATAAAAACTCATTCGGTAGAAGACTCAGAAGATAAAGTGTATCTATACACAAGTATGGATATGGAGAAAATACTTAATAGGGAAGAGATTGAAATTAACGACCATCACTTTTTTCTGCTATCGTATAACCAAAAACTTGTTACAGTAGATTTAAACAGAATAATGTTGGAGTTTGAGCGTACTAAGGTTTATTGGCTCAATTTTGTGAATCGTTCAAGAGACTACGTTGAACATAACGATATGATAAAACGTAGCCTTTTGGTGTTGAAATTACTCTCATATCAAGAGACGGGTGCAATGCTAGCTGCTGTTACAACCAGCCTTCCTGAAACTATTGGTGAGACACGAAACTGGGATTATCGATACTGCTGGCTTCGCGATGCATCTATGTCGATAGATACGCTTTTGTTTATGCGTCAGAAATCTGCTGCTGAGAGGTTTATAGGTTTTATAAAACAAATAACAAAGACATCGAGAAATGAGCCAGTGCAAATTATGTATGGTATTAGAGGTGAGAAGGATCTTACAGAGGAGATATTACCTCATTTAAGTGGTTACGAAAACTCACATCCTGTAAGAACTGGTAATGCAGCTTATTATCAAGAGCAGAACGATTCCATTGGCTATTTATTGGATGTTATTTATAAGTATTATCTCTATTTTCCCGGAACATTAGATGAGGTGGAGGAGATATGGGAGATTATAAAGAATCTGGTTAGATCTGTACTGGCTTCATGGAAGAAACCAGATAGAAGTATTTGGGAGTATCGTACCAAGAAACATCATTTTGTTTTCTCTAAAGTAATGAGCTGGGTTGCAATAGATAGAGCTTCTCTGATAGCGGAACTGTTGCAGCGTGATTACTATGCAATAGAGTGGCGAAAAGAGGCTGAATTAATAAAAAAAGAGGTGCATGAAAAGGGGTGGAATGAAGAATTGCAAACATTTACTCAGGCTTATGAGAATAAAGATGCAGATTCTTCACTACTTCTAATGTACTTTTATGATTTTATTGCCGTTGAAGATGAGCGATTTGTAAAAACAGTGCAGTATATTAAAAAGGAACTTTATCATGACGGCTTGATGTATAGGTATAAGGCTGAGGATGATTTTGGTGTGCCTACTTCCTCATTCACAATTTGCACATTCTGGTTGATAGATGCATTATTCATGATTGGAGAGAAAGAAGAGGCTAAGGAGATTTTTGAAAATATGATTTCCTATTCAAATCATCTAGGTTTATATAGCGAAGATCTTGATTTTAGAACTAAAAGACAGTTAGGTAATTTTCCTCAAGCTTATTCTCATTTGGCATTTATTAATACAGCAGCACTTTTTTCAGAAGAGAAACAATTATCTCAGTTTATCAGACCATAATACTTATTCTTCATTTACATGCCCGGGAGATTCTGCAGAGCTGATTTTTGCAAATGACCCCGGGTAATGCTTATTTATAAAATCGATTAATTTCTCGCGAACAAAGACTCTTAAGTCCCAGTTTTTACCTGAATCGGAACTGCTTACTAATATACGCAGCTCCTTATACCACTGTTTGCTATCTGTAACCTGGATGTTTTGCACCCTTCCGTCCCAGTCGGGATTGTCTTTAACAAGTCTGGCCAATTCTTCTCGAAGAGGGTCAACTGGAAGATCGTAAGAGACATATAACATGGCTGTTCCGAGAATCTCAGATTCTTTTCGGGTCCAGTTCTGAACAGGATTATTGAGAAAGTATTCTATAGGAACTATTAATCTGCGCTGATCCCATATCTTTACAACTGCATAGGTGATATTTATCTCTTCAATTCTTCCCCATTCACCTTCTATAACAACCACATCATCAATCCTTATTGGCTGTGTGAAGGCAATTTGAATGCCCGAGAAGACTTGTCCAAAACTCTTTTGAGCTGCGAATCCTAAAATAATACCTGCAACCCCTGCAGAAGCTAATAGACTGACTCCTAACTCTCTGATAGACTCTATTGTCATTAGTGCAATAGAAACGAAAATAAAAGCTATAGTGATTATAACTATTCTCTCTACCATACTAATTTGAGTGAGTTTTTTTCTTGCCTCTAGATTGTTTGTGGTAGTTATGTCTAGTCTCTTTTGCAATTGGTGAAAAAGGCCTCTTGTTACCTGAATTATTAGCCAGCCAACAGTTAACACAAGCAGTATTTCACTTATCTTTTGGTATATAGAGTAGACTCGTTCATTTTCTTTTAAAAACGAACCGAATACATTCATTAGTATTGCAAAAATAGCCCAGACACCAGGTACTCTAAACAGGCGTATTATTGCATCATCTATATTACTTTTACTTTTGCGAGCACGAGCTTGCCATTTTCTTATTATAAATCTATATATTCCTGCAAGTAGAATAAATATGACTATAAATGAAAGTACAATAAGTAAATAGCGCACAGTACTGTTTTGAGATATATTATTTAAAAAATCCATACCTAGTTAATTAATTCAAGTTATGAGATTGTTAAAAAATGGAACTACAGACGCCTGTAATGGAATTCGATATTTTGCAGCAGGTGAGAAATTGCCAACTTTAATACTTATTCCATCTAGTGGTAATACTCTAAACATATCTTCGTCAGTTGTATCGTCGCCAATAGCTAAAACAAAATCATAGTTTTTCTTTTCCATAAGACGAAGCACCTCACTTCCTTTCGTAAAATCGGGTGGTTTTATTTCTACTACTTTATTTCCAGGTATTATCTGGAGGTTTAACCTAGAGCAAGGACCTATAAGTGCGTTGATTAATTGTTGTGAGCGAAGCTCAGCTAGCCACACGTCTACATTACGATAGTGCCATACTAGTGAGGCTTCTTTTTGCTCCATGAATGAGCGAGGGGTTTTATCTATCGCATGTTGAATAATGTTTAGAATTTCTTCATCCCAAATCACTTTTTCTGTTAGGTTTTTATGCCACTTATTATTTTCTTTATAAAATATTCCATGCTCAGCGGCAAAATCCAGGTCTAGTCCTTTAAACCACTTATCGAGAATTTGATGGTTTCTACCGCTATTTATAACAACTTTATTTTTTGTGTCGGAACTCATCTTTTTAAGTAGCTCAATAACCTTATCTGATGGAACGGCATCCTCTGGTTTTTTAACAAAAGGAGCTAGAGTTCCATCGTAGTCAAGTAAAATAAGTCGAGACTCAGCATCATCATAAGCTTTCTTAATCTGAGTGAGTTGTCTTTTTCCTACTACTTTCTGTAGAATCACTCTGTTGCGAGTTTTTATATCTAGCAATTCATCCACAAAATCATTTGCCCATTTTTTCACATCTTGTTTTGATATTTTTTTCTGCATTTTATCCAAGCGTTCCTTTTTCTCTTTCTCGGGCATATTTATTGCCTGTAGAATAGCTTTTTCGATTTGATCTGTGTCGTTTGGATTTATTATAATTGCATCAGGAAGTTCGATTGCAGCACCTGCCATTTCGCTTAAAATAAGAACTCCGGGTTTATTGCATTTTGTAGCCAAATATTCTTTAGCAACAAGGTTCATTCCGTCACGGAGAGGTGTAACTAAAGCAATTTGTGCGATATCATACATGGCGATAAGTTCTTCAAAACTAAAACTTCTATAAAAGTAATAGATAGGGTTCCAGCCCAGTTTTGAGTATTTACCATTAATTTCTCCAATCAACTGATCGATATGGGTTTTTAATTCTGCATAAATATCAACTGTATCGCGAGAAGGTACCACAATCATAGCAAGTGAAACTTTTTCATGATACTCAGGATTATTTTCAAGAAACTGTTCGAAACCATTTAGACGATGCAGAATTCCCTTACTATAATCGAGCCGGTCTACAGATATAATAATATCTCTATCTCCTAAACTCTCTTTAAGAAGTTCTGATTTCTTCTTAACTTCAGGAAGGTTTGGTGCATTATGATATTGCTCATAATTAATACCCATTGGAAATGCATCAATATGCACAATACGGTTATTCAAACTCACTTCATCAAGATTGCAGTTGAGGTTGAGTACCCTGTATATTGCACTGATAAAGTGACGCATATAGTCATGTGTGTGAAAACCTATAAGATCGGCTCCCAGTAGGCCTTCTAGAATTTCTTCCCTTTCGGGTAATACCCTGAAAAGCTCGTAAGAAGGAAATGGGATATGATGAAAATACCCTATATTGGTATTTGGTTTTTTATCTCTAATCTTTTTGGGCAACAACATTAGTTGATAATCCTGAACCCATACTATGTCATCATCTTCAATAAATTGGAGAGATTCGGCACAAAATAACGAATTCACTTCTTGATATGCTTCCCAATAATCGGCTCTATATTCTATAAATGAAAAGAAATAGTGACACAGAGGCCATATAGTGCTATTGCTATAACCTTCATAATAGTTTTCAATCTGATCTGCAGATAAAAAAACCGGATGAAAGTTCATAGAGTGTAGTTTTTTAGTGATCTCTTTTTTCTCTTTTTCGTCATCAGTAAAGACTCCCGGCCAACCAACCCAGTATATCTCGGAGTCAGTTTCTAGCGATCCTAATCCTGTAGCCAAGCCTCCCTCACTTCTAATAATATTAAATTCATTTCCATCCCTTTCAATCTTGACGGGTAGTCTATTAGCAATAATAATTGTTTTCATTTGTTTATGTTTCTGATATACTGTATTAATTCTTATAGGATAATGCCTATCATTATTCAATATAACACTTTAAATCTGTTATAGATTTATATTTAACAATCTTTTGCATATGGGTCGATTTTTATTTTAAGTATGGTGAACAAAAAGATATTATGTTTGTTGTTTCAACTTTTTTTAGTAATTTCGTTTTTCAAATCTTAGGAATATCGAAAATAACTACACTTGAAATCTTTAAGTAATAGTATCATATAATTATGGCAAAACAAAAAAATTATTTAACCTGCGATGGTAATCAGGCCGCAGCGCATATAGCATATATGTTTAGCGAAGTGGCTGCGATATACCCAATTACCCCATCGTCAACCATGGCTGAATATGTTGATGAATGGTCGGCTGCCGGAAGAAAAAACATTTTCGGACAACCAGTATTAGTGCAGGAAATGCAATCAGAAGCAGGGGCTGCAGGAGCAATGCACGGTTCTTTACAGGCAGGTGCTCTTACATCAACTTTTACAGCATCACAAGGTTTGTTGCTGATGCTACCTAATATGTATAAAATGGCCGGCGAACTGTTGCCGGGTGTATTTCATGTTTCGGCACGTGCACTAGCTTCACACGCATTATCGATATTTGGCGACCACCAGGATGTAATGGCTGCGAGACCTACAGGTTTCGCTCTGTTTGCAACTGGTTCTGTTCAAGAAGTTATGGATTTAGCGGCGGTTGCTCACTTAGCAGCTATTGAATCACGTGTTCCATTTCTACATTTCTTCGATGGATTTCGAACATCACACGAAATTCAGAAGATTGAAGCTCTTACAAATGACGACCTTGCACCTTTAGTAAATCGTGAAGCACTGGAAGGGTTTAGAAAGAGGGCACTTAATCCTGATAATCCTGAAGTTAGAGGTACTGCACAAAACGATGATATTTATTTCCAAGCACGTGAGGCATCTAATCCGTTTTATGATGATGTGCCGGATATTGTTGAGAAATATTTAGGTAAACTTGCTGAGGTTACAGGTCGTAAATACGGATTATTTGACTACTACGGAGATCCGGAGGCAGAAAGAATCATTATTGCTATGGGATCTGTTACCGAAACTATTCGTGAGGCAGTTGATCATTTAAGAGAAAAGGGTGAAAAGGTTGGACTTGTTGCAGTTCATCTTTATCGTCCGTTTAAAGCTGAGGCTTTCTTATCGGTAATTCCTGAAACTGTTAAAAGAATTGCAGTTCTAGATCGTACGAAAGAGCCGGGATCGCCCGGAGAACCAATGTACCTTGATGTTAAGGATAGCTTCTATGGTAAGGAAAATGCACCCGAAATTGTAGGTGGTATATATGGTCTTTCTTCAAAAGATACTACTCCTGCACAGATTATTTCTGTATATGAGAATCTTTCGATGAATATGCCTAAAAATGATTTCACTATTGGTATTGTAGATGATGTTACATTCAAATCTCTGCCGATGAAAGAAGAAATCTCAATGGATGAATCCACATATGAGGCTAAGTTTTATGGGCTTGGATCTGACGGTACGGTGGGTGCAAACAAAAACTCAATTAAGATTATTGGAGATAATACTGAAAAGTATGTGCAGGCATATTTTGCTTACGACTCGAAGAAGTCGGGTGGATTTACTTGCTCGCATCTTAGATTTGGAGACAATCCAATTAGATCACCTTATTTGGTTAATACACCTAATTTTGTTGCATGCCATGTTCCTGCATACTTAAACCTGTATGATGTAACAGCAGGTCTTAAAAAGAATGGCACATTCTTGCTTAACTCTTTATGGTCTAAAGAGGAAGTAGCAAAACATATACCCAATCATGTAAAGAAATATTTGGCCGAGAATAATATAAAACTTTATATCATAAATGCTACCAAAATTGCAGATGAGATAGGTCTTGGTAACAGAACAAATACTATTCTGCAATCGGCATTCTTTAAAATATCTAATGTTATACCATACGACCTTGCGGTTGAGCAGATGAAGAAATTTATTGTTAAATCGTATGGGAAAAAAGGTGAATCAATTGTAAATATGAACTATGCTGCAGTTGACCGTGGTGGAGATATTGAAGAGGTTGAAGTATTAAAAGAGTGGGCAAATATTCAAGTTAACAAAGAAAGCGTTGATGATGTGCCTGAGTTTATAAAAAATGTTGTTCGCCCGGTTAATGCTCAGAATGGATATAGTTTGCCTGTATCTGCTTTCAAAGGACGCGAGGACGGAACATGGGATGCTGGAACAACAAAGTATGAAAAGCGTGGAGTTGCAGTAAGTGTACCTGTTTGGATACCTGAGAATTGTATACAGTGTAATCAGTGTGCATATGTTTGCCCTCATGCAACAATTCGCCCTTTTGTGCTCGATGAAAATGAACAGCAAGGTGTTGGTGAAGGAGTAGAGTTGCTTAAGGCTCAAGGCAAACAGTTCACTAACATGGGATTCCGAATTCAAGTTGATGTACTCGATTGTCTTGGTTGTGGAAACTGTGTAGACATTTGTCCGGGAAGAAAAGGCGAAAAAGCTCTTCAGATGGTATCTATCGAATCGCAACTAGAGAACCAGAAGAACTGGGACTGGATGATGGATAATGTTACAAGTAAAGCTCATCTTGTTGATACTAAGCTTAATGTTAAGAATTCTCAGTTTGCAACACCTCTTTTTGAATTTTCAGGAGCGTGCTCTGGTTGTGGTGAAACACCTTATGTAAAGCTAGTAACGCAACTGTATGGTGATAGAATGATGATTGCCAATGCAACCGGATGTTCGTCGATATATGGTGCATCGGCTCCAGCAACTCCTTATACTAAAAACGAAGAAGGAAAAGGTCCTGCATGGGCTAACTCACTTTTTGAAGATAACGCAGAGTTTGGCTACGGTTTTGCTATTGCACAAGAAAGTATGAGAAACAGATTGAATAATCTTATGACTCAGGCATTATCATCAAATGAATTCACTGAAGAGCAGAACGAACTGTTTAACATGTGGATAGCTCACAAAGATGATTCTGATTTATCGAAAGAGATATCTGCAAAACTGGTTTCATCTATATCTGGTAGTGATAAGCCTATTGCAAAAGAAATTCTTTCTTTAGAAAAATATCTTGCAAAGAAATCTATCTGGGTATTTGGAGGCGACGGTTGGGCATACGATATTGGTTTTGGTGGCTTAGATCATGTGTTGGCAAGCGGAAAAGATATAAATGTATTAGTACTTGATACAGAGGTGTATTCTAATACTGGTGGCCAATCTTCTAAGTCTACACCCTTAGCGGCAGTAGCTAAGTTTGCAGCTGCAGGAAAAAGGGTGCGTAAGAAAGACCTTGGAATGATTGCAGCAACTTATGGATATGTATATGTAGCACAAGTAGCAATGGGAGCTAATCAAGGACAGACTTTAAAAGCTCTTCGCGAGGCTGAGTCGTATAACGGACCATCTATTGTAATTGCTTATTCGCCATGTATTAGTCATGGGCTGAGAAAAGGAATGGGGCAGGCACAAACAGAGCAGAAATCGGCTGTTGAATGTGGTTACTGGCAATTATGGCGCTACGACCCACGTCTTGAAGAAGAAGGACAAAATCCATTTCAGTTTGATAGTAAAGAACCTGATTGGAGTAAATTCAGGAGCTTCCTGATGGGTGAAGTGCGTTATACACAACTGTTGAAGTCTTTTCCTACAGAAGCAGATGAATTATTTAAAGCTGCTGAAGAGAATGCAAAATGGCGCTATCGTTCTTATATGAGAATGCAGGAAGCAAGCTTCGCTTTAGAGAAGACTGAAGAATAGCAAATTTAAAGAATTATAATTTTTTTTCTTGAGGGTATCATGTTATGTGGTACCCTCAATTAATTTGTATTTATCTCCAAAATATTATAGTATCTTTGCATATTATTTAAAGCACTCCGGATTGACAAAAACAGTATTTATATGCAAGTACAAATAATAAACGGGCCAAATCTCAACCTACTGGGAAATCGTGAACCGGGTATTTACGGTGAAGAGTCATTTTTAGAATTTCTGAATAGATTAAAATCTGATTATCCAAATGTTGAGATATCTTATTTTCAATCGAATATTGAAGGGGAAATTATAGATAAAATACAAGAGTGTGGCTTTAGTTATGATGGTATTATTTTAAATGCTGGAGGCTATACCCATACTTCGGTAGCCATTAGAGATGCAATTAAAGCAGTTAAAACACCTGTTGTAGAAGTTCATATCTCTAATGTTTATGCCAGAGAAGAATTTCGACACAAATCGATGCTAACTGCAGTGTGTATAGGTGTTATTGCAGGTTTTGGATTGAATTCATATAAACTGGCTATTGAGTCACTTATATTTTCAAACAAATAGTTGAGTTAGACGTTAGATAATCAAAATTGTTTGTCTTTGAGACATTATTGTTTGTCTTTGAGACATTTAAAAATATTAGCATAAATAGAAAACTACAGGCAAGTAGTAAAAAATAAGTAAACAGAATAATCAAAAAAAAATATGCATAAACATACTAAAATCGTAGCTACAATTTCAGATAAACGTTGTGAAGTTCCTTTTCTTAAAGAATTATACGAATCGGGAATGAATGTTGTAAGACTTAATTCTGCCCATTTAGATGAGAAGGGTTTCTTGAATATAATTAATAATGTACGCGAAGTATCTGACGAGATAGCCATATTAGTAGATACTAAAGGTCCGGAGATTCGTACAACTTTTGCTGAAGCTCCCATAGAACTTAAAATAGGAGACCAGATTAAAATTTTGGGAAATCCCGAAGGAATTTCTTCAAGAGAAACAGTTTACATCTCTTATCCTGGTATAGCAAATGAAATGAATGTAGGAGATGATATTCTAATAGATGACGGGGAGATCGATCTAAATGTTATAGAGGTAAATAAAGAGTACCTCATTTGCAGAGTAATGAACGATGGTGTTATAGGAAGTCGCAAAAGCGTAAATATTCCGGGAGTTCGCATAAATCTGCCGGCCATCACAGAAAGAGACAAAAATTTTATTGAGTTATCTGTTAAGCACGAAGTAGATTTCATTGCCCACTCATTTGTTCGTAACGGAGAAGATGTGATAGCTGTTCAAGATATTCTAGATAGTTTGAATAGTAATATTAAGATTATCGCAAAAATTGAAAATCAGGAAGGTGTAGATAATGCAGATGAGATATTGGAACAAGCTTATGGTATAATGATTGCCCGAGGTGATCTTGGGATAGAAGTTGCACAAGAGAAAATTCCGGGAATTCAGCGAGTACTTATCAAAAAAGCTATTGAATATAAAAAACCAGTTATTGTTGCAACTCAAATGCTGCACTCAATGATTGTTAATCCAAGACCTACCCGTGCAGAAATTACAGATATAGCAAATGCAATATATTATAGAACTGATGCTGTGATGTTAAGTGGAGAAACAGCATATGGCAAATATCCTGTAGAAGCAGTAAAAACAATGGCTAAAACAGCCTATGAGGCAGAGCTTACAAAGCTTGCCGATAATGATATAAGAGTACCTATTAATCCGGAAGATGATAGAGAGGTGACAGAATTTTTGGCAAAACAGGCGGTTAAATCATCTAATAGACTAAATGTTAAAGCTATAGTTACAGATAGTCATACCGGTAAAACGGCTCGTGTGTTGGCTGCATTCAGAGGAAGGAGCCCTATCTACGCTATTGCCACCTCAAAGCGTCTTGCACGTGAGCTTGCTTTATCTTACGGTATTTGGGCAGAATATCAGCAAGGTAAGGGGGATGGCAACACTAAAGAGAGCCGAAGAGCATATTTTGTTGCAGCACTAAAAAGATTAGTTGATCAAAACATGATAGAACTAAAAGATAGAGTAGCTTATCTTGGTGGTAGTTTTGGTGAAGTTGGCGGAACTACATATCTTGAAGTAGTTGATGCCTGGAGAATTCTTGAGGCAAAAGAAAAATATAATTTGCCAGACTATACTCAATAGTTGATTTGGTGTTTGCCTAATGGAATCAATAGACGATTATATTACTGAACACATAGACCAAGAGCCCGATCTCTTAAAACATATTCACCGTGAAGCTCAGCTAAAAATGCTTCACGGTAATATGATTTCAGGACATCTCCAAGGGCGACTATTGAAAATGTTAGTACATATGATTCGTCCCAAAAGAGTGCTCGAAATTGGCACTTTTACGGGATACTCGGCACTTTGCATGGCTGAGGCACTCGATCATGATGCTATTCTTCATACAATTGAAATTGATGATGAGATGGAGGATTACATTATCAATAATTTTAATCAATCTGTATTGGGAGAAAAAATTGAATTACATATAGGTGATGCTAATGAAGTTATTCAACAATTTGAGAATAATTTCTTTGATTTGGTATATATTGATGGAAATAAGCGGGATTATTGGCTTAACTTTGAAACGGTACTTCCTAAAACTAAAAAAGGTGGTTTCGTTATTGCTGATAATACACTTTGGCATGGCAAAGTAGTTGAAAAGGTTAAAAGTAACGACTGGCAGACAAAGGGGATCTTGGAATTTAATAATAAATTGAAGAGTGATGATCGTGTAGAAAAGGTTATATTACCTTTACGAGATGGTTTAACTCTTATAAGAAAGATATAATAAAGATGGATAATAACAGACTTCAAAAAGTAAATCGTTTAATACAAAAAGAACTTGGAGAATTGCTTCTGCTTGAATCAAAAAAGATGCAGGGTGTGTTAATATCGGTTACTAATGTTAGAGTTTCGGCCGATTTAAGTGTAGCACACGCATACCTAAGTATATTTCCATCTGAAAAATCAGATGAGCTGGTAAGTAATATAAATGAAAACGTGAAAACTGTAAGGTATGATCTTGCAAAGAAACTAAAGAATCAGCTTAGGGTTATACCGGAGCTTACATTTCATGTGGATGATTCTTTGGATTATATCGAGAATATTGACAAGCTGTTGAAAGACAAATAACATTTTATTGTTTGAATATCTCCTTTTTCATAGCACGCAGATATCTATTTTCTAAGAAATCACATAATGCTATTAATGTGATCTCTGCAATATCAGTGTGCGGTATAGCTATTGCTACCATGGCAATGGTAGTAGTCCTATCTGTCTTTAACGGTTTTGGAGGTATTGTGGAAGGGATGTTTAGCGCATTCGATCCTGACTTGAAAATTACAGTTAAAGAGGGTAAAGTTTTCGATTATCATACCACTGACTTTGATAAGGTGCTACAAATTGAGGAGATCAAAATGATTTCAGAGTCTCTCGAAGAGAATGCATTATTAACTTTTGATGGTCAGCAAGT
>Ga0209075_1002398_pt1 | contig 16539 bp, 12 predicted proteins | sample Stecom2011_FD_187523 | JGI IMG/M metagenome (GOLD analysis project Ga0209075, IMG submission 187523) | Agricultural soil microbial communities from Utah to study Nitrogen management - Steer compost 2011 (SPAdes) (version 2) | ecosystem: Environmental > Terrestrial > Soil > Agricultural land...
CTGCTAACCATTCAACTATTTTATCGTCGTATTTCTGTGATATTTCTGTGTGAATGGTTTCCCATAAATCAAAGTGGATAGTTAAATCTAATCGCTTAATTTGAACAGACATTTCCTCGGTTGACACCAAAAAACTTTTTGCTGTACCTGTTTCTGGATTGTAGGTTTCCCAATGGCGGAACTTTTCAATATCAAAATTTGCATCGAGCTCACGGTTTATTCTCACTAATACGTTTTTATTAAATGCTTCCGTAATTCCAGCCTCGTCATTGTATGCGTTTAAAATAGTTTGAGGGTCCTTTTTTTGATCAAAACCCATGAATAATAAGTCGTCGCCTAGCATTGTGTCCTTTAGCTTCGTAAGAAATCCAACAGCTATAGAATGTGGTAGATTTCCAATATTACTACCTAAAACCATTATGACTTTCTTGCGCTTATCATACATTTTTAGACGCTCTAACACTTCGAAATACTCTCCGTTTTTTGTGCTAACTGTGAGTGTAGGCATTTCTTTTGCGAGTGCTTTCGACAATAATTTCAAGGCGTTTTCACTAATGTCTATAGGTTTATAAACAAAGTTGAAGTTGTTTTCATCCATATATTTCAAAAGTACCTTAGTCTTTTTTCCGTCTCCTGCACCTAATTCTATAAGGTCAAGTCCGTTTTCACGATCTCGAAACAGTTCGCCGATAGCTCGAGTATTGTTTGAGATTATTTCCATTTCACAACCCGTAAGATAATATTCGGGCATAGACATAATTTCTTGAAAAAGCCGATCGCCTTTTTTATCGTAAAAGTATTTTGAAGAAATATGCTTTGGGTAATCTGTTAGACCTTTCCGTATGTCATTTCTAAATGTTGATTCGCGATGCGTTAAAGGTTTATTGTTCATAGAGTTTTTTACTGATTATTTGGCCAAGCGTATTCCGTTAAACTGCCATCGTAGATTGGGGTGGAAGAAATTCCTATAGGTTGGGCGTGTGTGAAATGATGATGTAGCAACAGATCCACCGCGTAATACTTTTTGATTTACCATGAATTTCCCATTATACTCACCAATAGCACCTTCGGGTTTGGAGTATCCAGGGTAGGGAAGGTAAGCACTTTCTGTCCACTCCCATCGACTGCCCCATTCAAAACGATTTGAGGCGATTTCCCACTCAAATTCGGTGGGTAGTCTGCAGCCTTTCCACTGTGCATAGGCGAACGCTTCGTAATAGGAAATATGTGCAAGAGGAGCTTCTAAATCAAGTTTTTTCAATCCTTGTAAAGTGTAGTGATGCCATTGGTTTTCTATTTTATGCCAATACATAGGCATAGCTACCTGGTTCTTGTTCGCCCAATCCCAAGCTTCTGAGTGCCAAAGGTTGAAATCCTTGTATCCTCCAGCATCAATAAATTCTAAATATTCAGCATTGGTAGTTAGTTTGTTCGAGATGCTGTAAGGGTTTAGATACACTTTGTGACGCCCAAGTTCATTGTCATAACAAAATTCGAGCTTTTGACTATGGCCTATTTCATAAATGCCTTCTTTTATGTCAATCCATTCTTGATCAAAGTTTTGGATGGGATTTTCTATAAAAGAATCGTTGTATTTCGGAAATAAAGGATTGTGGCCTAAAATGTATTTTATGTCTGTGAGAAGTAATTCCTGATGTTGCTTTTCATGATGAATACCTATTAATAGGACTTCTTCGATCTCTTTTGAAATATTATTTTCGAGAAAGCTTTTTATTTCTTCTGTTACATAATTTCGGTAATCATAAATTTGTTTCACTCCCGGTCTAGAAAGATTACCTCTATCTGTTCGAAGCACTCGCTTACCTACGTTTTCATAGTAACTATTAAATACAAAAGCATAGTCTTCATCGAAACACTTATAGTTTGGTTTGAATGGTTTTAGAATAAACTGTTCAAAAAACCAAGTGGTGTGACCAAGATGCCATTTGGGAGGCGATACATCCACAATGGGCTGAACCACGTAGTCTTCTATTTCTAAAGGTTTGCAAATAGATTCTGTGTGTAGGCGAGTTTCAGAGAAAAAAGAAATTATGGAAGTGGGTTTGGACATAAAAGTGTCGGGTTTTTAATAGTGACACTTTAAAGATAAGGATTCTAAACTTTAATGGATTTTAAACTCTTGTTATATGAATTGGGAAGCCAGAAAACAGGAGGGATACAGTGATAATTTTAGATGAAAATCAGTTGTTAGGAAATTGTCGAATTCGATTGATAATGTAGACTATAATCAAAAGAGCAGCTATTATTAGTAGTACATATTCTTTAGAGTTTTCTTTAAAACTTAAATCGTCGAAGTTGATACCGCTTATGGCAAATGCAACTGAGAGTATAATTATAAGGTTTAGAAATCTTATTTTCTTCATGAATCTATTGTAATTAAGACATAGTCCTAAGATGCATTCCTCTCTAGTTTATAAGCCTTGCAAGTATGATTGAGAGGTGCTTTACTTGCCGGTTTTGAAAGTAATTGGAACGGTATAGCTAATAGAAGTTGGTTTGCCTCCCAACATTCCGGGTTTAGCCATTTTCGGAAAAGAAAGGATGTTTCGTTTAGCCTCTTCTTGTAATAATTTTGTTCCGCCAGATACTTTTTTAATTTCTACCAGTCCTTTTTTGTTTATGATGAACTCAACAATAACTTTTCCTTGTTCATTCTTTTTATATGCTTGAGCCGGATACTTGAAGTTTTTTGAAATATGCGAAGCAAGTTGTTGATTGAAACAGTCGTCTTTTTTCGATTCATTTTCACATCCAGGCCAAATAGGAGCTATTTCCTTTACTGTTAGTTTGTTTTTATCTACGCTTCCCCATTCTTCTTGCGATAACAGAGAGGAAGAAGAAAACAATAAAATAGTTAGTAATAGAAAACATCTCATAAGTCTTTACTTTAAGGCGATTTACCCTTGAAGGGAAAACCTTTTGTTTGATAATATAGTTTTAAGAATTTAGACAGCTACAGCTCCCTTTATATGTGGATGCGGGGCGTATCCTTCTAAAGTAAAGTCGTTAAAAGTAAAACTAAAAATATCTTTCACTTCTGGATTCAGAATCATTTTAGGCAAAGCGCGTGGTTCTCGTGAAAGTTGGAGTTTAACTTGTTCGTAATGATTACTATAAATATGAGCATCACCAAAAGTATGGACAAAATCTCCCGCTTCAAAGCCACAAACTTGAGCCATCATCATAGTGAATAGGGCATAGGAAGCTATGTTAAAAGGAACTCCTAGGAAAGAATCTGCACTTCTTTGATAGAGTTGGCAAGATAGTTTTCCATCGGCTACATAAAATTGAAAAAATGCATGGCATGGAGGTAGTGCTGCTTTTCCGTTTGCTACATTTTCAGCAAATGGCTTGGAAGTGTCGGGCATAACACTAGGGTTCCAGGCGCTAACTAGCATTCTTCTGCTATCAGGGTTTGTTTTTAAGGTGTGGATTATATCTGATATCTGATCGATTTCTTCGCTATTCCAGTTTCGCCATTGATGACCGTAAACGGGGCCTAAATCTCCATTTTCATCAGCCCATTCATTCCATATACGAACACCGTTTTCTTGGAGGTATTTAATATTTGTATCTCCATTTAAAAACCATAATAATTCATATATAATCGATTTTAAATGTAGTTTTTTGGTGGTAACCATAGGAAAGCCTTCACTGAGGTCGAATCGCATTTGATATCCAAAAACACTTTTGGTGCCTGTGCCAGTTCGGTCTTCTTTTTCTGTTCCGTTTTCAAGTATATGGTTAAGTAGGTCGTGGTATTGTTTCATAATAACTACCCGCAAAGGCGAGTTTTTCTTTTTTTAACACCCATAAATTGGTGCTGAATTTTTATTAAAACGAAAGTAAATAAAAATATTTCAGTCTGTATATAGAAGAACACGTTTAACGTTTGGAGACTTGTTTCGAAAGATTCTTAACGCCAATTTCTAAATCATGTAAAAGTGATTTTCTTTCACGTTTTCTTCTATATAGGTATGGAGTCTTGACTGTTTAGGGTTTTTGTTACCCGATTATCATTCCTGCAATAGTTGCTGAAATAAGTGATGCTATTGTTCCTCCAATTAGAGCTTTCATTCCAAACTTAGAAAGTGTTTTACGTTGTCCTGGAGCTAAAGATCCAATTCCTCCAATTTGAATTCCGATAGAAGCAAAGTTTGCAAAACCACATAGCATATATGTAGCCATAATAATGCTCTTCTCGTAATTTAGATGGAGTTCGTTTGAGACGTCTTTTAAATCGGCTAATTGAATGTATCCAACAAATTCGCTGGCTGCCAATTTGATACCCAAGAGTTGCCCCATCATCATCATATCTTCTTTTGCTACCCCAATAAGCCACATTAACGGTGCAAAAATAGTTCCTAAAATTGCCTCTAATGAAAGTGAATCATAGGCCGAGTTGTCTGCTACCCATGAGTTTATTGAAGTGAATCCTCCAAGCCAGCCTAAAATTCCATTTATCATTGCAATAAAGGCTACAAATACTAGTAGCATTGCTCCAACATTAACAGCTAACTTTAGTCCTTCAGTAGTACCGTTTGCAATAGCATCTAAAAAGTTTGATCCAATTTTGTCTTGAGATACTTTAACCTCTTTGTCAACAGGTTCGGTTTGTGGATATAATATTTTTGAAATTACAATTGCCCCAGGTGCAGCCATTACAGAAGCGGCTAAAAGGTGTTTTGCGAAAGTTAAGCGTAGTGCAGGGTCGTCTCCACCCAAGAAGCCAATATAAGCAGCTAATACAGCTCCAGCAACAGTAGCCATACCACCAATCATTACTAAGAGAATTTCAGATTTATTCATCTTCTCTAAGTAAGCTTTAATGAGTAGGGGAGCTTCGGTTTGTCCTAAAAATATATTTCCAGCAACACTTAAACTTTCTGCTCCAGAAATATTTAAAAGCTTAGAGAGTAACCATCCCATAGCTCGAACTATAACTTGAATAATTCCAAGGTAATATAGCACAGAGGTTAAAGCAGAGAAAAAGATAATAGTAGGCAAAACCTGAAGTGCAAAAATAAACCCAAATGAGTTTACATCTAACATGCCACCAAAAAGGAACTCACTACCTGCTTTTGTATACTCAAGAACATTTACAAAAAGTTGTCCTACAGTTTCAAATCCATCTTTTATAAACTCTATTTTAAGTACACCAATCGCGATTATTAATTGGAAGAATAATCCTATTCCCACCGTTTTCCAGTCAATTGCTCTTCGATTTGCACTGAAAAGGAAAGCAATTATAAGCAATGAAACCATCCCGATAGCTCCTCTCCATAAACTCTTAAACGAAAACCCTTCACTCGGAATTATTTTGTCTGACTCCGATACCGCAACGGGTACTGCTTCAATATTTGCAGATGGAATATTTAATAGATAATCAACTTTGTTAGATGAAAGGGTTAATGAAGTTTCTGATAGTTCGGTTACTCTTAGACGTTGAATACTATCTTTTGGTTGATTGAAGAATAAAACCAAAAGATTGTCTTGGTATAAATAATCTCCCTTATACTCTAGGCTGTCGTTTGCAGAGAGGTGAAATTCAAACAAACCATCCTCGAGCCTTAAGTAATCGTTTTCTGAGTTTATCTTAAAGATGGATAGGCCAGCTTTATCTTTTACTTCTGTAAATTCCCAGTTTCTTTCAATGCTCTGTCCAAAAACATTTCCGAGCAAGAGAAGCGCCAGAAATGATAGTATAAATTTTTGCATAAACTTTTTATTAACCCTGATGATTAAATTTATTAGTTCCAGACTCCTAGGTGTCTTTATTGTCTTCTTGAAATTTCGTCCCTTATATTAGCTGCTTTTTCATAGTTTTCAGCTTTTACGGCTTCATCTAATAGTAGATTTAACTCTTTCATACTAAGCCTTGTGAAATCTTCTTTCGAAGACTTTGAGATGTTTGTGTCTTCGCCAAGTATGAGGTCGTCAATTACAGATTCTTCGTCCTTTGTAAACTCCTTTTTTGGTGGAGTTGTTTTTAGGAATATCCCCGCTTTGTCCAATATATCTTTGTAAGTAAAGATTGGAGCATTAAAACGAAGTGCAAGTGCAATAGCATCACTTGTGCGAGCATCAATTATCTCTTCAATTGTATCGCGTTCACAAATAATACTAGAGTAAAATACACCGTCAACCAACTTGTGAATAATAACTTGCTTGATTACTATTTCAAATCTTTCAGCAAAGTTCTTAAAAAGGTCGTGTGTTAATGGTCGGGGTGGGATAATATCTTTTTCAAGTGCAATGGCAATAGATTGGGCTTCAAACGCGCCAATTACTATAGGGAGCTTGCGTTCGCCACCTTCCTCATTTAGGATGAGCGCGTATGCACCATTCTGTGTCTGACTATAGGAAATTCCTTTTATGGTAAGTTTTACTAAACTCATTCTTCTGTCATCGTCTTTAAAGCCCTAGTCTTAATACGGTAGTTATTTCTCTTACTTCGGCTAAGGGCATACATGATTATTCAGTTAAACATTAATTTATAAAAGTAATGAATATATAAACAATGAAAAAGGCTGTTTAAATAAGGGCGTTTCCTTCTTTAAACAGCCTTTCATTCGTGGCACAAATTAATAAAAATTTATACTTTCAGGGCTTGGAAGCGATTTAAATTTTCATGTATTAAACCGCATTCGTATCTAACAAATCTTTACAGATTAGTTATTTTGTGCTTTAAACTCTTTAAGTTTCTCTGTTAGCTGAGGTACTATTTCAAAAGCATCCCCAACTATTCCATAGTCGGCAGCTTTAAAAAACGGTGCTTCTGGGTCATTGTTAATTACAACTTTTACTTTCGAAGCATTAATTCCAGCTAAATGTTGAATTGCTCCAGAGATACCAATAGCAATATATAGGTTTGATGCAACTGGTTTACCTGTTTGCCCCACGTGTTCGCTATGAGGTCTCCAACCCATATCACTCACTGGTTTTGAACAAGCTGTTGCTGCTCCTAAAACTTCAGCTAAATCTTCAAGCATTCCCCAGTTTTCAGGTCCTTTTAGACCGCGACCACCTGAAACTACAATTTCTGCGTCGGCTATAGAAACTTGATCTGTATTTTTCTCAACAGATAGAACTTCTACGTCAAAATCATGAGCGTCTAAATTTGGTGAAAACGCCTCTTTCGATAAAGAAGTCTCACTCTCTTTTAATCCGTATGAGTTTTGACCAATTCCAACAATCTTTACGTCGGTATTTATTTCTGTAACTGCAAATGCTTTGTTAGTGAAAACACTGTGCTTCACTTTAAAAGGAGAAGTGCTTTCTGGAAGACCTACCACATTAGGAACGTATCCTGCATCTAAATCAATAGCTAAAGTAGGTGCTAAATATTTGCTGTTAGCGCTAGAAGTTAGAACAATCACTTTTGCTCCTTCGTTTTTAGCAGCTTGATTAATAGCATCTGCGTATGCCTCGCCGTTAAACTTTTTTAATTTGTCGTTGGAAACTTCTAGCACTTTTGATGCACCGTATTTTCCAAGATCGGAAGTGTCATTAACATTGAAACTGATAGCTGTAACTGTAGTTCCCATCTGATCTGCAATTCCTTTTGCATAAGAAACAGCTTCTAAGGCTACTTTCTTAATTTTTCCTTCTTCGGATTCTGTATATACTAAAACTGACATATTTCTTGTATTAAAAATTATTGTTGTTTTCTCCTTTCAAGATCTATTAGACTTTGGAGAATTTTAAAATAAGGGTATTAAATAACCTTAGCTTCATTATGAAGTAGATCAACAAGTTCGTCTACGCTATTCACAAGTTTTACAGCGCCTTTTGGTGCTGGTTTCTCAAATGAAACAGTACTAGTTTCTGCGTTTGTGTCTATAGGCTCTACTACCTTCAATGGCTTAGAACGAGCTTGCATAATTCCACGCATGTTAGGAATGCGAAGATCACTCTCCTGAACAATACCCTTTTGACCTCCAACAACTAGAGGAAGTTTAGTTTTTAGTGTTTCTTTTCCACCGTCGATTTCACGAGTAGCTGTAGCAGTATCTCCTTCAATTTCTAACCCAATACAAGTGTTAACGAAATTGTTGCCCGTTAGCTTTGCTACCATACCTGGAACCATCCCACCATTGTAGTCAATTGATTCTCTTCCGGCAAGAACAAGATCATAGCCACCTTCTTTTACTACATTAGCAATTTGTTTTGCAACAGAAAAACCGTCGGTAGCAGGAGTATTCACTCGAATAGCTTCATCTGCACCAATAGCTAATGCTTTTCTTAAGGTTGGCTCGGTTTCAGGACCGCCCACATTTACTACATGTACTGTAGCACCTTGCTTTTCCTTAAACCACATTGCGCGTGTTAAACCAAATTCATCATTTGGGTTAATTACAAACTGAACTCCATTAGTGTCAAACTTAGTGTCACCCTCTGTGAAATTAATCTTGGAGGTGGTGTCCGGTACGTGACTAATACAGACTAATATTTTCATTATAAATATAATTTTGGATTGTAAAATATAGAAGCAACTTTAAAATGAGAATCATTTTTATCGCTTGCGTGCGAAGTTAAACATATTTTAGGTTTTATTTACTATGCATGCATAATAAAATTTCGGATTTTGGTCATTTAAGAATAAAACTGCACTAGAATGCTGCTATATATAAGAAATATGAATCATAAAGTGATATGCTGCAGTATTGTACTCAATCAAGAATGACGGACGTTTAAAGTAATTTTTGTTCAAAGAAATTTTGCTAAAATGATGACTTATTAGGTTTGTAAAACATAAAGCATGCCTATTAACCTAATCTAATTATCAGGTTATTACAAAAGATATCTAATTTAATATAAGTCTTAAATGGTAGTCAGTTAAGCCTGCACATGAATATTAAAGCTTTGAGAACCATTTTGCTAAATGTGAAATGATATCACTATCTAACGTATGTTATTGTCACACTAAATTGTGCACCTGCTGGGAAGTCTGCTCCCAAATCCATGCTGTCTTGATTAGCTGAAAGCTTAAGAGTGCTACTGTTGTGAACTTCAATTAAAAACTCTTGTGCGCTATCTGAACCGCTTTCTTGCAGGTATAGATACTCTCCATCTCTACTCCAAGTTCCTTCATGAACCATCATGCTACTCATTTCTTGGTTTATAGTTACAGGCATTCCATCTATAACATAGTTTATCTCCATATTAAAAGGTGCACTGTTTCCAGTAATTGTATTATCTGAATGGAAGTTTATATCGTTACCTGTTAAGTTATTTGCAACGCCATTAAAGGTTACATGTACACCATCATCAACAAAAGTACCTTCCATACTGAACTCTCCAGTATTCCAATGTCCAAGAATTGTTACTTCGTCATTCACATTGTCATCATCACTTGAACAGGAAGTGAAACCGAAGATTAAAAAGCTTAAAATGATAAGATGTGTGATTTTCATAATTATTGTTTTTTATGATGAAGTTGTAAAGTACTTATTATTTTTGGATTTTTTGGTGAAACCTGTTTGTTTTATTAGAAAACCTAATTTTTTTATTTGTGATTACTTTGACTTATTTCATCTATTGAAACCATTTAGACAAATCTTCGTTCCAAATCAATAATTAGTTTTATTTTTGTTTTCCTTTTCCGACAACTGTCGGGACTTAGTTTATTTACTATTTCAAATTAGACAAATGAAGACATTACAATTCAGAGAAGCCATAGCAGAAGCGATGAGCGAGGAAATGCGTAGGGATGAAAGTATATACCTTATGGGCGAGGAAGTTGCCGAATACAACGGAGCTTATAAAGCTAGTAAAGGAATGCTTGATGAATTTGGATCAAAACGGGTAATAGATACGCCTATCTCCGAGCTTGGTTTTGCCGGGATTGGTGTTGGATCGGCAATGAACGGTAACCGTCCAATTATCGAATTTATGACGTTCAACTTTTCTCTTGTGGCAATTGACCAAATAATTAATAATGCTGCGAAAATGAGACAGATGAGTGGTGGACAATTTAATATCCCCATTGTATTCCGTGGACCAACTGCCTCAGCAGGTCAATTGGCTGCAACACATAGCCAGGCTTTTGAAAGTTGGTACGCAAACTGTCCAGGATTGAAGGTAGTAGTACCGAGCAACCCAGCAGATGCAAAAGGTCTTCTGAAAAGTGCTATTAGAGACGAAGATCCAGTTATCTTCATGGAAAGCGAACAAATGTATGGCGATAAAGGTGAGGTTCCTGAAGGTGAATATCTAATCCCCATTGGTGTTGCAGATATTAAAAGAACTGGAGATGATGTAACTATCGTTTCTTTCGGGAAAATAATTAAGGAAGCATACGCAGCTGCTGATAAATTAGCAGAAGAAGGAATCGAATGTGAAATTGTCGACCTTAGAACAGTGCGACCATTAGATATCGATACGGTTTTAGAATCTGTAAAGAAAACAAACCGACTCGTTATTCTTGAAGAAGCTTGGCCGTTTGGAAACGTTTCTACAGAAATTACATACCAAGTGCAAAATAAAGCTTTTGACTATTTAGATGCTCCAATAATTAAAATAAACACTGCAGATACCCCTGCACCTTTCTCTGCAAACCTGATGAAGGAGTGGTTGCCTAATAGTGAAGACGTTATTAAAGCAGTGAAAAAAGTGATGTATGTTAAATAACTCACAATAACTATTTGTATATAAGAGTTCTTTGTGGTTAAGTGTCACTTTTAAAGTATTTTGCTAAACATCTTTAAGGCTATTGCAATCCTATATTATATAATTTAGCTTTAACACAGCCGCAAAAACTAAAAAACACCATTGAACTGATATAATTTTATGAAGTACCTTCTATTCTTTACATTTCTAATAGTAAGTACTTCGGTATTGGCTCAAACCAAGGTTAGTGGTGTTATAAAAGATGACACAGGCGAATCTGTAGCATTTGCAAATGTATTTTTTAAAGGCTCTCAAGAAGGAACTATTTCTGACGAACGAGGACGCTTTTATCTCGAAAGTAAGACAACCTATTATACGGTTGTCTTTTCTTTTGTTGGATATACAACCAAAGAGGTCGAGTTGACAAAACCAAGCACATATGAAATGGTTATTACCCTTGAAGAAAGTGCTTCGGCTCTTAATGAAGTAGTTATTTACTCTGGAAAAACTTCTAAGAAAAACAATCCTGCTATTGATATTTTGAAAAAAATATGGGAGAATAGAAGAGAGAATGGAGTTAAAAAATTTAAACAATATCAGTACGATAAATATGAAAAACTAGAGTTCGATTTAAATACCATCGATAGTGCCTTTATGAATAGTAAGGTCTTTAAAGGAATGGAATTTATATTCGATCAGACAGACACTTCAAATGTTACAGGAAAAACTTACTTGCCAATCTTTATAAATGAAGCCTACTCCGAAGTTTATGGAGACAACGCATTTAAAAGTGAAAAAGAAGTTTTACAAGGAAATAAAAACTCTGGGTTTGAAAATAATCAAGCGCTAATTGCTTTTGTGAAAGACTTATATAGTGATTATGATGTATATGATAATTACCTGAAATTTTTCGATAAAGCATTCACAAGCCCACTTTCTAGAACAGGAGTTGACGTCTATAATTATGTATTGAGAGATAGTTCTTTTCGCGATAATAAATGGTGCTACAATATTGTGTATTACCCACGAAGAAAAAATGAGCTGACTTTTAAAGGTGATTTTTGGGTGAACGACACTACTTGGGCAATTAAAGAAATTAATCTTCACGCCTCCAAAAGTGCAAACCTTAACTGGGTTCGCGATGTATATATAGAACAAGAGTTCGACGTGCTAAACGATTCCATTTTTCTAATTACGCGTGATTACTTTATGAGTGATTTCAGTTTTCAGAAAAATGAATCGGCTCAAGGTGTTTACGGAAAACGAACTACTCTATATGATAATTACGTCTTCGATATTCCAAAGGATAAGAAGTTTTATTCTGAACAAGTAGATTCTTACCAATATGAAATCTATAATAGACCAGATGAATATTGGGAAGAAAAGCGAATGGAAAAACTTGGTAAAGATGAACAGGGCATATACAAAATGCTCGACACCTTAAAGACTGTTCCACGTTTTAAACGCCTATATAATCTTGGCGCTACCCTGGCTAGTGGATATTATCAAGTTGGTAATCTTGACTTCGGACCAATATACTCTGTATTTGGATATAACGAAGCCGAAGGACTTCGAATAAGATTGGGAGGAAGAACTTATTTTGGAATGAACGATATGTGGCGATTCGAAGGGTTTGGAGCCTATGGATTTGGTGACGATCGATTTAAATATGGCGTATCTGCCAAATGGTTGCTTGATAGACGTTCACGCTTAACTGTTTTTGGAGGTAACCGACGCGATGTTGAACAAACAGGTGCTAGCCTTACCAATAGTAACGACGTTCTGGGAAGAAGTTTAGCAAGTTCATCTTTAATATCGGTTGGTAAAAACGATAGATTGTCACGTATTAACCTTAGTACTGTTGGTGTTGAAATAGAACCTTGGAAAAATTTTGTAGTCCGACTAACAGGTTCTTATAGAACATTAGAATCGGCTACTGAAACATTTAGCCTCGATTATAAAGTTAAAGAAGACGGTAATTATACAGGTGAAGTGAAAGGAGATATACAGCAGCCCGAAATAGAATTGGCTTTCTTTTACACACCAGGAAAGAAAATAACAGGCTTTGGTGTTGAACGAATTACTGTGAACGAAGGTCGTTTCCCAACCTTTTACCTTGGTTATAGCTATGGTTTAAAAAATGTTATGGGCGGAGATTTTGAGTATAAAAAGCTTCAAATGCTATATGGCCAACCATGGAATATAGGAGGTTTTGGAAGATTGTTTTCTACTGTAGAAATAGGAAAAACATTTGGCACAGTCCCTTTAGGGCTCCTTAATCCAATTCCAGGAAACCAAACCTATTTTAGCCTTTATAACTCATACACACAACTTGATTACTATGAGTTTGTGAGTGACACTTACGCTTCACTCCACCTTCAACATGATTTTGGAGGTCGAATATTCTCTAGAATACCTGGCGTAAGAAACTTAGACTTAAGGGAAGTAGTAGGGTTCCGGGCAGTATATGGAACAATCTCTCAAGACAATATAGATTTAAACGCTTCAAATATTATCTATAAAGCTCCAGAAGATATCTACTGGGAGTGGAGTGTAGGAGTAGGAAATATCTTTAGAGTTTTTAGGTTAGACTTTAACTTTAGAGGTAATTACCGAGACCTTCCAGATGCGAGAAATTTTGGGGTTACTGGAATTTTTGGCTTCTCATTCTAGGATACAAATTACAATTGTTACAAAAAGACAAACCCTCACGAAACATCATCAGCCTGTGAGGGTATTGTCAATCAAAATCACTTAAGTAAATCTCCCCAAATTCACACTCAGTGATTCTTTTATTCAAACATAAAACCTTTTGTTGATGAATTTTTACGGGATTCCGTAGAATCGCAAAATTTTTCATAAAATTAATGCGAGGCGTTTATATCTGCCTGATTATCAATAGGTAGTAATTTGTTAAAATTATTAAAATTTTCACTATTTGATAAAAATTTAAGTGATATTCAATAAGTTACACCGTAATTTATGACTTTAAAAAAGCATTTACGTCAAAATCTATGAGTCGATTATTACTATTTAGAGCATAGAACATTGAAAACTAAATACAATTTATATTAGTGCTTTAGTTATTTAACTCTAAAGTCAAATGTATAGATCAAAATCTTTACCCTAATTACCAATAAACTTTTCGTTTCTAAAAAAAATAAATAAACACTACAGTATATCGTTATCTATACTCGTGTTAATACCTTCTTTGAATATTGACTTTGGTTGTTTAGTTCTATGAACTACAATAGTGAAACACTCTAATATGATGTTTATGAGTGTGTGTTAGTATGTATTTTTAGGAGCGTTCCGATCTGGTTTTTAAACTTTAATTACGCTTGCTAGATTAATCCTAAGTCTTTTGAGATAGCTACTAAGTGAATGGCGTTATTAGCTCCAAAATGGCCTCTGAGTATATTTAGGCGTTTTTCAATGGAGCTTAAGCTATTTGGACTAATCTTCTTTTTTTTAAGCTCTTTGCTTATTTGTTCTTGAGAATAACCTTCAGCAAGCAGATTTAATAATTCAATATCAATATCTAAAATTTCAACCGGTCGCTTGGCTTGAAGATTATGAGCTAGTTCACGAGATATATAAGTGTTTCCGTTATTGACCTCAGTTAGTGCTTCTTCTAATTCGAGTAAACCTCTTCGTCCTTTGGTTACGTATGCGTTTATTTTATAATCATTAATCAAACTACGCACTTTCTCGATTCGATCTTCGATAGAATAGACTATGATTTTTAAATCTGGAAACTCCTCACGAAGTATCTTTATTAGCGCCTCACCAGACTCTATTTTTTGTTTCCTATGATCAGATTTAAAAGAAAGATCCGTGATTAAGAGATCGTACATTTGACCGTCTTTCTTTGCTCTGGTTATTTTTAAGTAAGCATCGTCACAGTATTGAACTTGATCTACATTATCAATGTGAAGCGTATTCATTATAGTCATCACCCCCTGACTAATAGTGTCAATGTCTTCAGATAATAAAACTTTTTCAAACATGATTAAATAGTTATAGTTGCTAAAAAACCTTTTCGGGGAGAGGAATCAAAATTAATATTTCCTTTCATAGCTTTTATACGGTTTTCCGCATTTTGAAGACCATTTTTGTTTTTTATGTGACAACCCACACCATTATCACGATATTTTATTTGAATTTTACCTCTATTTTGTTCGAAACTTAGCAAGACTTGTGTCGATTCACTGTGTTTCTTCATATTGGTCATTAACTCTTGGAGTACTCGATATATAGAGGTCTTTTTAAGGTTTGAAACCGATTTCCAATTCACTTTTGAGATATTCTGAATTGTTATTCTCGTATTTTCACTCTGATAACTATGTAAAAGATTGCTTAACTGGTTTGAGAAATCTTCTTCTATAGTTAATTCACTATTTTCTCTACTTATATCTCTGGTTTTTTTATAAATCTCTTCTAAATCATCCAATAACGTATTGTGTTCACGAATCTTGAGGTGAATTTTGTTCATTAAATGATAAACATCGTTGGCAACTTCATCATGTACCTTTTTAGAAATGCGAGTTTCTGTTTTGTAGATCTGTTGTAGTAAATTCTTTCTACTTATTGCTTTTTGAATATAGTAAAGAGCAATTAAGGCTATTATCAACAAGATTCCTATAAATTGATAGACTTGTCTTTTTCTTTTCTCTTGCTCTTGAAGTAATCTATTAGCCTCGGTCTTTTCCTTTTCTTTGGCGATATTATACTGCATCGCTGAATACTTATTCTGAATCTGAAGTTTTGCCAATTTTATACTGTCTGTTAAGGCAATAAATTCACTGCTGATAGGGTCTTTTTTAACTTTTAGGAGGTTGGTTAAAGAGTTTTCTATAAAGGAAGGACTATTGATTGTTTTAGCTAATTTGTAAGCTTTTTCAGCATAGTCTAAAGCCTCCTCGTCCTGGTTTCTATCATAGTAGTGTAGTGCTAGGTGGCGATAGCTAGAATAGATGCCTCGAAGGTCATTACTTTCCTTTCTCAACTCTAAAGCACGTAACATATTTTCAAGTCCATCTGGATTATAGGATTTAGATTGTGCATATCCCCAATTATCTAAAACTCGAGCTTGTATAAGTTTATCCGATAAATTTTCACTCTTTTTATAAGCCGTTTCAAATTCTTTTTGAGCCAAATCGAACTTGCCCATGTCTACCAAAACATTTGCCTTGTTGTTTATCAGCATTAGGCTATCTATGGCATTTCTTGAGTAAATTAGGCCCTTTTCATAGTATTGTATCGCGTTATTATAGCTGTCTATATTGCGGTAAACTTGTCCTAAGGAGCTGTAAATTCCCCATCTAGCTTCTCTAGTTATAGGAGTGACAGGAAGCTTTTCAATTAGTTTTTTCGCCTTTATAATGGTGGCTTCACTTTCATAAACAGCTCCCAATTCCATCTGACCATTACTTATAATACGCAGTTTATTAACCGCGCCTATCGTGTCGTGATTTTTTAGATCTTCTAAAACTCCTTTTTCAAAATAGGCGAAAGCAGACTCAATATCAGATTCAATGTTTGGATTTAGAAGAACATTTCTATAAACTAAAGAGCTGTCAGTTTTACCTTGTCCAATAGCAGAGTGGCTGATTGTCAGGAAGAAACATGTTGCACTTAAAAACGAAAAGAGGGATGACTTAAAAGTTGATAACATCCCCCTAAATTACCGTTTTTTTTATACAATACAATTACCCATCTATAGGAGGTGGAGGTGGCGGTGATTGAAAGTCATCTCCACAACATTGTTGAGGTTTCTCAATTGATTCTACTGCTTCTGGAGTGCACGATAAAATAGCTGAAATAGAGAAAGAGGCCAGCAATACACAAAATGCTTTTTTCATATCTGAAATGTTTAAATTGAACAATGGAGTTACTGCCGGGCGA
>Ga0209075_1002399_pt1 | contig 16534 bp, 16 predicted proteins | sample Stecom2011_FD_187523 | JGI IMG/M metagenome (GOLD analysis project Ga0209075, IMG submission 187523) | Agricultural soil microbial communities from Utah to study Nitrogen management - Steer compost 2011 (SPAdes) (version 2) | ecosystem: Environmental > Terrestrial > Soil > Agricultural land...
TTAAAGAATCTAGGCCAAAACCGTCATGAAAACCTTGCTAATTTAAGTCGCGCTAGTTAAATTCAAGCCCTTTCAAATTTCGAGTGTTTTTATTATGGAATACCCACAGTTTATTGCGATCGACGCCAGTTCGTTTGAAGAGCATGCTCATCCGGTTGCTATTGCTTGGTCGCTTGCTGATGGTCAGATAAAAACCACCTTAATTAGCCCCGATGATGACTGGGAAGAAGATTGGGATAACTGCCTGCAAGACTTACATGGTATTACGCCTGAAACCCTGTATCAGCGTGGCGAAACCACTTGGTCGGTGGTGCGAGAACTCGAAGAAGATTTAGCCAACCCTTATCTGTATGCCGACAACCAAGAAACCGTCGAAGCCTTACTGAGTAAGCTTTATGAAAGCTGCAATCGCGAATTAAATATTGAAATTGGCAGCTTCCGTGAAATTACGTCTGACAGTGAGCTAGATGAACACTCGCATTACCAAATCGCTTGTGATGAACGCGTCCAGCAACTTCTTCAAAACTGGGCTGTTCAGCAGTAATTGCTGCATACTTTCATGCCGAAATTAGAAATATTTCCTGAAGACCATATGCACTATGCCTATGGTATGTACTTGCTAAAAAGCACCCACCCTATTATTCGTAAAATGCATAAAACCATACGCCCATCTTTGTTTGGTCAAAGAGCTTGGGGGTCGAGTTTTCTGCTGATCGACTATCTGTCCGAACACCCTCTGACTGAAGACTGCAAACTATTAGAACTAGGCTGCGGCTGGGGCGTGGTATCGGTTTATGCAGCCAGTCAGTTAGGCATCAAAGCTACTGGAATGGATATAGACGACAAAGTATTTCCTTATATGGATACTTTAGCGGCCACCAACGACTGCAGAGTTAAAAGCCTACACGCAAGCTTTGCCGAACTAAACGATAAGCAGTTAAGCAAATTTAATGTGCTAGTGGGTGCGGATGTCTGCTTTTGGGAAAGTCTAATTACTGATCTTGTTGAGTTATTTAAACGAGCCCAAGCAGCCGGTGTACAACAAATTATTATTTCTGATCCAGGCCGCTCGACCTTTGCGCAACTGTGCGATCGCTGTGAGAGCCTTTGGCCCGATGCTTTTCAGCATTACTATTGGTATGCACTTGAGCCTAAACGTTTTGAAGGTCAGATTTTTACTCTTACTTTTTAAAACAACTCTTCGTCACTCACTTTGCTCAACAAAGAGGGCACAGACGCCAATAAACTTTGGGTGTATTCATTCTGAGGGTTTTCCATTATTTGCTGGCTACTCCCTTGCTCAACAATACGTCCTTCTTTCATTACTGCCACACGATGGGCAACCTTTGGAATAATCGAAAGGTCGTGGGTAATGAGCAAATAGGCTATCCCAAACTCTCTCTGCAATTCTTGTAAAAGATCTAGCACTTGCCCACGAATGGATAAGTCTAGGGCACTGGTAGGCTCATCACAAATAATCAAATCGGGCTCTACCGCTAAAGCACGTGCAATCGCAATACGTTGCCTTTGGCCACCCGAGAACTCATGAGGAAAACGATCTAAATGCCCAGCATGCAACCCGACTTTTTCTAATAATTGTTGCATACGTGTTTCGCGCTCTGACGCATTTATACCCACGCCTAAAGACTTCATTCCCTCTTCTAAAATTTCACGCACACTGAAACGTGGGTTCATGGATGAAAATGGATCTTGGAAGATAATTTGAATTTTCTTGCGCAGTGGTAAAAACTTATTCTTATTTAAGACATCAATACGCTGGCCAGCAAAATACACCTCACCCGCAGAAATATCTTCTAAGCGTAAAATGGCTCGTCCTACCGTTGTTTTTCCTGAGCCACTCTCACCCACTAACGCCAACGTTTCACCAGGAGCGATAGACAAGCTAACACCATCAACCGCTTTAGTATGATCATAAACTCGTTGTAATAAGCCTTTACGCTGCGGAAACCACACTTTAATGTCTTTAAGCTCGAGCAAAGCATCTTCTGTAACAGGCTGACAAAACTCATTTCCTTTGGGTAAAAACGCGAGCAGTTCTTGACTGTATGGGTGCTGTGGTGAAGCAAAGAAGTCCTTCACTAACGCCTGTTCTACAATAGCGCCCTTCTGCATAACGGCAACTCTATCTGCCATTTCTGCCACCACCCCCATGTCGTGGGTAATCAGCAAGATTGCCAGTTGTCGACGACGACGAATATCATCTAATAACGATAATATTTGCTTTTGAATAGTGACATCTAATGCTGTGGTCGGCTCATCGGCTACAAGCAACATAGGCTCACAAGCCAGGGCAATAGCAATAACCACACGCTGTTTTTGGCCACCCGACAACTGATGCGGGTACCAATCGTATCGTTGTTCAGGTTCTGGAATACCCACTTCTTCTAATAACGATAAGACTTTTCTTTTAAGTTCAGCACCTTTGAGCTTTTGGTGCTCTCGTAATGACTCAGCCACTTGCTGACCAATACTTTGTACGGGGTTCAACGCACTTTGTGGCTCTTGGAAAACCATCGCTATCTGCTTGCCGCGCACGCTATTCATTTGCAACTCATTATAGGCAAAGATGTCTTGTCCTGATAACAAAACTTGCCCACCTGTGATATGCAAAGCACTGGGTAATAAGCGCATTAAAGCCAAGGAGGTAATTGATTTACCAGAACCACTACCGCCCACTAACGCGAAAACTTCGCCCTTTTTAATATTAAAGCTAATGGGTTGAATCAGTGTTTTGCTCGCTTGGCTCGGTGTTGCAAGCAACTCAACAGATAGGTCTTGAACTTCTAACAATATATCTTGTTGCATAGTTAACCCTTACCAAAACGTGGATCAAAGGCATCGCGTACACGATCAGAAAATACGTTAGCGGCCAAGACTAGTACAAACATTAAGACAAATGCCGACAACACAGGCCACCATACAACCGGATCTCGTGATAGCTCTGAGCGTGCTTCGTTAATCATATTACCCCAACTTGCCATCGATGGATCAACACCCACACCAATATAAGACAGCACCGCTTCAGCCAAGACAAAAACACTGAAATCCAACACCATGGCTATCAAAATAATATGAGTCACGTTAGGCAATATGTGTTTAAAAATTACCCTGAGATTAGACACCCCAAAGGCATGTGCTGCTTGCACATAATCTAACTGACTTACCTTCAACGTTTCTGCGCGCAATAAACGACATAAGCCTGTCCAACTGGTCATCCCTAAAATGAAACACAGGGCTAAAAACTTAAAGTCAGCACGTACAGCCCCTAACGAGAAAGACTCTGGGTGCAGCTCAATGTATACATCAATCAGTAACACTGACGCTGCAATCAGTAAGATACCTGGAATAGAGCTCAACGTGGTGTATATGTACTGAACAGCGTCGTCGACCCACCCGCGGAAGTAACCAGCACTGATTCCTAACACAATGGCAATAGGTAAAGTTAACAAGGTTGCTAACGTACCAATCAGCACCCCCGTACGAATGGCTTTAATGCTCTGATAGAACACATCGACCCCGACAATATTTGTACCGGCAATATGATAGTACTGGCTGAGTCCTATGGCCCAACTGCCCGCTAACACCAAAACGGTTGCTGTTAGATAGGCACTCCACCAAGGCAGTTCAGTGGTCGGCTTTTTAATCTTACGCCAAAGCATATGACTGCCCACAAAGACAGCGCTAATCAGCAGTCCCACTAGCAGCGCTAACAGACTTTTATTAACAACATCTTGGCCTTGTTCAGCCGGGCTTGAGAGGTGCTGCCCTGCATGCTTAAGCATTGGATAATCACGATATAAGTTATCGTTTTCATCTTGCATATTTTCTTTAGTAAACAATTGCAATGAAAACGGTGACGAATAGGTTTTTTCTGAACGCTTATGCACACCAACAAAAATAAGATCTAAGGCACTACGAATTTCTTGGCTGTAATGCACTTCGGTCTGATTTTCTAAAATAGGCAACGGCTCGCGATAATGAATAGAATCTAGCAATGCCACCAGCACATAAAAGCAAATCACGACAAAGGCAGCCATACCTGCAGCCGATTGAAACACCCCACGCCAACGGGCGCGACTGAGTGGATTGCGCATTAGCTGATAGAAAAACAAGCCTAAGCTGGCGACTAAGATATAAATTAAAATATCACTGAATAGAAAAACGGGCTTAACATCCAATATCGATATACTCATGATAAACGCACTCTTGGATCCACTAAGGTGTATGAAATATCGGTTAGGATTAATCCTAAGATATAAAGTACAGACCCTAAGAACACCATGCTACGCACAATGGCAAAGTCTTGGGCTTGAATGGCATCTAAGGTGTAACTGCCTAAACCTGGAATACCAAAAAACGATTCCATTAATAGACTGCCCATAAAGAGCGAAGGAATCACCACCACCACACTGGTTAGAATGGGTATCAACCCATTAGGTAATACATGCTTGAACAGCACTTTGGTTTCGGAAACGCCTTTAGCACGTGCAGTGCGCACATAGTCTTTATTGGCTTCTTCTAAGAATAATGTTCGGTACAGTCGGGTGCCTCCACCAATACCAGATACCACCCCTATAGCCACCGGTAGAATCAAAAACCGCCAAGCTTCAAAGCCTGGTAGATAGCCAGAAATAGGCACCCAATGCCATAACTTAGCAATAAAGTACTGCCCGCCTAGAATATAGAAAATGGCGGAGATCGATAATAATGCCACGCATAGAATAAGCGCCGCGGTATCGATGGCTGTTGCTCTAAACATAACAACAAAGAGTGCAAATACGATATTAACCGCAATACCAATAATAAAGGTGGGAATGGCTAACGCTAAACTCGGCCACATACGCTGCTGAATATCGGCACCAATCATACGCCCCGCATCAGAGCGACCAAATTCCATTAAAAATAAACTAAAGGATTTTTGGTAAAAAATAGTATCGGTGATTAACCCTTGGCTGTTTTCTTCGGTATTAAGAAATAAAGGCTTATCGTAACCACGCTGCTGTTTCCACTGTTCTACGGCTTCTTCACTGATGTGTTTATCACCCAGTTGTACTCGCGCCATTTGATCTGGCGTGTTCACCATAAAAAACAGTGCAAAGGTTAAAATGTTAACCCCTATTAAAATAGGGATGGCATAGAGTGCACGACGTACAATATAAGCAAACATAAACGCCCCTATTTAACCTCGTGTATAGACTGCAACTGATGACGACGCCACGCCCATACACCCGGTAAGAAAACCACTAAAAAAATCACCACTAACACAATAAAGGGCCACATAACGGGTTGGTTCCATTGTTGTTGTTTTTCTTGGCGAACCTCAGGGTCAATATTGTAGTACTTCAACACCGCAGGACTGATGCCATGGGGTTTCGTATTACTGACCCACTGATTATTTAAAATATAAGAATACGGGTGCCACATAGATGCCCAAGGTGCATCGTATTGAAAAATATCGACCATTTGCTGAATAATTTGAAAACGTTCAGGAGAGTCTTCCATTAACTGCATTTTGCTAAACAGGCGATTGTACTCAGGGTTATTGTAGTTCGCTGAGTTCACCCCACTACCACCGGTTTCTACTATGCCATTTGGGCCATACAGTAAAAACATAAAGTTCTCTGCGTCAGGATAATCAGCCAACCATCCCCATTGAAATAGCTGCGAATTTCCATTGCCCATTTTCTCTTTAAAACGGTTGTAGTCTGTGGCTCGAATATTTAACTGAATATTAAGCTTTTTAAATTGTTTGACCATCCAGCTTTGTACCGCGCTATTACCACCCGAGGTGGTATCAAAGTTAAGCACTAATGGCTGCCCGGTTTTAGCATCACGACCGTTCGGATATCCAGCTTCTTTTAACAGTTGCTTTGCGACTTCAAGCTTCTTACGCTGAATTTGACCGTTGTGCATGGTAAATACATGTTTGTTTAGCCCAGCTTCACCCGGCTCATGACCAAAAATGCCGGCAGGTAACATGCTTTGCCCAACCTGACCACGACCATTAATAAATATCGAGATCATTTCTTGTTGATCATAGGCAATAGCAATGGCTTGGCGTAGCTTACGCTTTCGTTCTTTTTCTGCCGGCGTTCCGGTATTACCAACCACATCATCCAGCATATTAAAGCCAAGGTAGTAGGTACCAAGCATAATGTCTTTCTCTAAACGAGCACCGCGTTCTTCCATTTCTTCGCTAAGCGTAATACCTTCGCCACCCACACGTACGGCCTGATCGAAGCTGTCTGCAGCAATTCCTGAACGATCGTAATAGCCTTGCATAAACTTAGTCCACAAGGGAATGGCTTCTTTTTCTAAGCGATAAACGGCTTTATCTAACAAAGGCAAACGCTTGTTTGCATCGTCTAACAGACCGGCTTCTAGATCACCCTCTTCACCCGTACTTGGATAGAAATCATCTCTGTAGTTAGGGTTTCGCTCTAAAATCATGACTTGGTTTGGGTCATTTTTAGTGAGCATAAAAGGCCCTGTTCCTACGGGGTACCAGTTAAGCGAAATGTTTCTATCCAGCAAGCCGGGCTGATGGTAGAACTGATCAACGACCACGGGCAACGGAGCAAAAAAGTGGAAGGCCAACCAATATTTAAATTGCGGATACTTTCCTTTTAAACGAATACTGTACTCATAACGACCAAGCTCTTGTAGACCGCTAAACTCAATTTGACGCAAATCTAGCCAGGCGTCTTTACCTTGCTCTTCTTCTAGCTGCTGTCGCGCCTCTAACACGGCCTGTGAAAACTCACTCATGCCGTCTATATACTCACTCAACAAACCACGAATAGGCGACAGTATTTTAGGGTCGGCCAAGCGTCGAACTTCATACAGGTAATCTTCCGCAACCAGCTCTTTAGTGTCTACATGCTCAAAGTCGGCAATATCGTTAAAGGCCCTGGCTTCTTTGGCAGAGTGAAAACGATAGTAAGGCTCGCCTTTATCGTTTTTTGCAAAAGCCGGATGCGGTTGGTACTGAATACCCGGTTTTATGGTGAAGTAATAGGTGCTGTAGGCTAGTTCCTCTGAATCTTCAGGAACTTGGTTACCGTCTTTGTCGGTAAACACTATGCGAGGCATTTCCGTCAGAGTATTAGGCTGTAGCTCATAAGGACGTTTTAAATAATGGTACGACAATGGCGCATCGTACACTTGGTCGATAAAGCGTGATTCATCTGTACTGTAGGAACGCGCCGGATCAAGGTGTTTAGGTCGTTCGGCAAAACTGGAATAAATAATTTTCTTACCTGCATCCGCTTGTGGGTGCGGAGCGTTCCATGTTGAGTCACAGCCGGTTAATAAAAATACAGCAGCCATGAAAATAATGGAAAAGTAACCGTGTTTATTCGCCATTGAGAAGGATTATCCGTCTTTTTAATTTTTTGATTTTATTATCGATTGGCTCTAACTGAGAGCTGCTTTTACTAGAGTGTGCCAAGTTTTTGTAGTTGAGCAAGACTTTTGCGCTTAATCAATAACTTATTAATAAACCAGGCATATTATGCTGCTTACATACAAAACGCTTAAATAGATACCTAGCTTTTAAAAGAGTTCAAGAACACTCTTCTACACTCCTAGAGTGATGTGGCGGTCTGTCTGTATTTTTGTGATAATAGCGACTATTTTTGAACCCTATTATTTAGCGGCATTTTCTTCCAAGCTAATTTATTTCGGCTAGTGCTGTATTGCGTTAGTCAGTGGACATATACAACATGAGCGAATTTCTATTAATTCTAGTCAGTACTGTACTGGTGAATAACTTTGTATTGGTACAGTTTTTAGGTTTATGCCCATTTATGGGGGTTTCTAGCAAACTTGAAACCGCTATAGGCATGAGTGCTGCCACCACCTTCGTACTCACCCTAGCTTCGGTCTGTAGCTACCTAGTTTACACCTACATCCTTCTGCCATTCGACCTAGCGTATTTAAAAACCATCTCTTTTATTATGGTTATTGCAGTAGTGGTGGGCTTTACCGAACTGGCTCTGCGTAAAACCAGCCCTGTGCTTTATCGTGTGCTTGGTATTTTCTTACCTCTTATTACTGTGAACTGTGCTGTATTAGGGGTAGCTCTTTTAAACATCAATCGTAATCACAGCTTTGCTGAATCCGTCTTTTATGGGTTTGGCGCTGCTGCGGGCTTTTCACTGGTAATGATTGCCTTTGCTGCCCTGCGTGAGCGTGTAGCCTTAGTCGATGTCCCTAAACCTTTCCAAGGCTCTGCTATTGCTATGCTCAGCGCTGGCTTAATGGCTCTCGCCTTTATGGGCTTTACTGGTTTGGTGAGTATCTAGATATGTCGATGCTTTGGATTTTATTATTAGCCGCCATTCCATTAGTGATTTTAGCTATGTTCTCAGGGGCCTTACTAGGCTTTGCTGAGGTACGCTTTAAAGTTGAAGGCAACCCAATTGCCGACCAATTGAATGATATTTTGCCTCAGACTCAATGCGGCCAGTGTGGTTACCCAGGCTGCCGTCCTTATGCAGAAGCCATTGCCGCCGGCGAAAAAATCAATAAGTGCCCACCCGGTGGTGAAAGCACTATTGCTGCCATTGCCGATTTACTGGGTGTTGAGCCAGAACCCTTAGATGCTGAACATGGAGTTGAAGACGACGTCCCTTTAGTAGCTTTTATTCGTGAAGAAGAGTGCATTGGCTGTACTAAATGTATTCAAGCCTGTCCCGTTGACGCTATTGTTGGCGCCGCCAAACAAATGCATACCGTGATTAGTGATGAATGCACGGGGTGCGATCTATGTGTAGAACCTTGTCCTGTAGACTGTATTGATATGATTCCCGTTGAAACCACCATTAATGATTGGTTTTGGCAAGCTCCAAGTAACAACCTAGAGCTTATTGCTACTGATCGTCAGACTGTTACTGGAGAACCATCATGAACCTAACCTTGCATCGTTTTCATGGCGGTATTCACCCAGCACAAAACAAAGAGCAATCGACTCATCAACCGATCAAGTCTATTCCATTGCCCAGTCAATTGATTTTGCCCGTACGTCAACACAGCGGAACACCAGCAAAACCGATAGTATCTGTGGGCGACTCTGTGCTGAAAGGACAGGTAATCGCAGAGGCCGTAGGGCATCGTTCAGTTCCTATACACGCACCAAGCTCTGGAGTTGTTAGCGCGATTGAAGATCGCACCACTAGTCACCCTTCGGGGCTGCCTGAGCTCTGCATTATTATTGATACCGATGGCCTAGAACAATGGTGTGAACACCCGAATCTATTTAATAAAACCGATTGCCAGTCGTTGTCAGACTTACCTAACGAAGAGATTCTTGAGCATATCCAGAACTCTGGTATTGCCGGTCTTGGTGGCGCGGGCTTCCCGACTGCTCTAAAACTCTATAAAACCAAACACCACACTCACACCTTAATTATTAATGGTGCCGAGTGTGAACCCTATATTACCGCTGATGACATGCTGATGCGCGAGCGCGCCGACCATGTTATTCAAGGTGCACAGATCTTATTGCATCTTAGCGAAGCGAAACGTTGTTTAATTGCTGTTGAAGACAACAAGCCTGAAGCTATCCGCGCATTACATGAAAGTCTACAAGTGCTAAAGGTTAATCCTGCTATTCAAATCGTTAGCATCCCAACTGTTTATCCTTCCGGTGGTGAAAAACAATTAATCAAGATTTTGACGGGCGAAGAAGTTCCAACTGACGGCATCCCTGCCGACATTGGTGTTATTTGTCAGAACGTCGGTACGGCAGCGGCGGTTTATCGCGCTGTGTATTTTGGTGAGCCATTAATTTCGCGTATCACCACCGCCACAGGTGATGCTATCAAGCAGCCCGGCAACTACGAAGTACTCATAGGCACACCTTTACCACACTTCCTTGAACATACCGGCTACATTGCTCAACAACCTGAGCGCATTATCGCCGGTGGATCCTTAATGGGGTTTACCCTGCCAGAATTGAATGTGCCCTTAATTAAAACCAGTAACTGTATTCTGGCACCAACAACTTCTGAACTGCCACTCAATGACCTGGCCATGGAGTGTATTCGTTGTGGCCAATGCGTTAGCGCTTGTCCGCAAGGGCTTTTACCCCATCAACTGTATTGGTTCAGTAAGGCGCAAGACCATGAAAAAGCAGAGCAACACAATATTTTTGACTGTATTGAATGCGGTGCTTGCTCTTTTGTCTGCCCAAGTCATATCCCTCTGGTGCAATACTACCGCCATACCAAAGGTGAAATACGCACCGAGCGACTTGCACAGCAAAAGTCAGAAATTGCACGCCAACGCTATGAAAACCGCAATGAACGATTAGCACGAATAGAAGCAGAACGTGCAGCTGCCCGCGAAGCACGCGCTAAAGCAAAAGCGGAAGCAGATGCCTTAAGAGCAAAACAAGAAGCTGAGGCTGCAGCCACTGCTAGCCCTGACAGTCAGATTGAAGATTTAGAACGTAAAATACTAGCGCAACAAGACCGTGTCACTAAGGCACAAAAGAGCCACCAAGCGGCACAAGAAGCTAATCTAGACACCGCGGATATTTTATTTAAGGCCGTTGAGAAACAGCAAACAAAATTACAGCAGCTAGAGCAAGAGTTAATCGCTCTACGCAATAACGTAACTCAGGAAAATTAAGCATCATGGCTTTGTTAACCATTTCATCGCCCCATACGCATAACAACAATAGCACCACTAAAGTGATGCTAACCGTTGCTTTAGCTACATTGCCGGGCTTGTTTGTACTAACAGGTTTCTTCGGTTGGGGAACCTTAATCAACATAGCCTTAGCCAGTGTCACTGCACTCGCTTTTGAGGCCGCTACTCTTAAACTGCGCCAGCGACCCGTAAGCTTTTACTTAAAAGACGGCTCTGCCCTACTCACTGCCCTGCTGTTGGGCTTAGCATTGCCACCTTTTACCCCATATTGGGTGACCATAGTCGCTGTCGGCTTTGCGATTGTCTTTGCTAAACAACTATACGGTGGTTTGGGTCAAAATCCGTTTAACCCTGCCATGGCCGGTTATGCACTGGTTTTAGTCTCCTTTCCAGTACAACTTACAACCACTTGGGCACTTTCAACCCAGATGAGTGGGCAAGAGGTGTTAAGTTTTGCTGAAACCGCTAGCGCTATTTTTACAGGGCTACCCGTGGCTGATGCCTATTCTGGTGCGACTCCTCTGGATGTCTATAAAAACCTTATTAGCAGTGGGACAACCGACTCTGCTGCAAATCAAAACACCTTCAATGGTTGGCTAAATGGGGGGTGGGAATGGGCTAACCTCGCCTTTTTAGCCGGTGGCCTCTTTCTTTTATATAAACGTATTATTACCTGGCATATTCCGGTCTCAATGTTAATAGCTCTCAGCCTTTGCTCTCTAATTATCGGCTGGGATCAAGACCTTTACACGCCTCTATCACTGCATTTATTAAGCGGGGCTACCATGTTAGGGGCTTTTTATATTGCTACCGACCCCGCTTCAGCTAGCACTACCCCTCGAGGGAAAATCATTTATGGCGCCGGTGTTGGTGTTTTACTTTACGTTATTCGTACATGGGGTACTTACCCAGATGCTGTTGCCTTTGCGGTACTGCTAATGAACTTTGCGGCGCCGTTAATTGACAGTTGGACCCAACCACGCACATACGGTCACAAAAAAGCCAAACGTGGCTTACCGAAAGCCAACTAAGGGTTGATCATGAACGAAATTTTGCAATCAATTCGAAAAAACGCGATAGGCTTAGGTATTTTTGCACTAGTGACAGCAGGTGCGGTAACCGCTGCACAAATACTGACGGCAGAGCGCATCGATAAAAATATTAGAATGGCACAAGCCAAAGCCTTAAACGAAATTGTTCCGGTGGGCAGCTACGACAACGACATATTAGAAGACACTCTCAGTTTACAAGACTTCGATACCTCCTTACTGGGTCCAATTAAACAGTCTGATACTATTAGCTTTGCACGTCTTCAGAACCGTATTGAAACTGTATTAATTCCTGCCGTTGCCCCCGATGGCTATACGCAAGAAATTCGCCTTTTAGTAGGTATTAACGCCGATGGCACTCTAGCCGGCGTGCGTGTAACCGAACATCGTGAAACACCTGGGCTTGGTGACAAAGTCGACTTAAAAAAATCACCCTGGATTTTAAATTTTTCAGGAAAGAGCTTAACTAACCCTAACGAAGAAGGTTGGACAGTTAAGAAGGACGGAGGTGATTTCGACCAGTTTACCGGTGCAACCATCACACCCCGTGCTGTTGTCACTGCGGTAAAGCGCGCCCAGCAGTTTTATAATATCCATAAAGATACATTGCTTAACCATAAGCCGGAGGTTCAGCATGAGCGATAAATCCTTAACCAGCATTAGCCTCGATGGTCTCTGGAACAACAACCCTGCCCTAGTTCAGCTATTAGGGTTATGTCCCTTACTCGCGGTTACGGGATCGGTTGTTAACGCTTTAGGGCTAGGCCTTGCCACTATGTTGGTATTAGTAGGCTCGAACCTATCAGTTTCTCTTATCCGAAACCATGTATCCCCTACGGTACGTTTGCCCGCCTTCGTAATGATCATTGCATCCTTTGTAACCGTAACAGAACTAGTTATGCAAGCGTTCACCTATGAGCTATACCAAGTGCTTGGTATTTTTATTCCGTTGATTGTCACTAACTGTGTCATCCTGGGTCGCGCCGATGCTTTTGCCAGTAAAAACGGCTTACTGCCCTCTTTTGTTGATGGTTTTATGATGTCCTTAGGCTTTATGGCGGTATTATTTTTATTAGGTGCGATGCGTGAGATTTTGGGACAAGGCTCTATTTTTTCAGACATGCACTTACTGTTTGGCCCTATGGCAGCTAACTGGAAAATTGATTTAATTGCCGACTATCCAGATTTTCTGTTTGCTATCCTCCCACCCGGTGCTTTTATGGGAATGGGATTATTAATTGCCCTAAAAAATAGCTTTGATGACGTTATTAAAAAACGTGCAGAACGTAATAAAGCCCCGGTGGTTACAGGCTCTAAGCGCGTTCGTGTAACAGGCTAACTCATTCTTTTCTATATCTTTTTTCTTTCTATAGCACAGTGGGTCGACAATTCGAGCCACTGTTTTTCATCCTATCATTCCTCTTATCCTTATAAAATGTACGGTTATTGATTTGCATCAAGCCGTATAAATCCACTTTAACTATATTGTCTTGCACGATAATAATAAAAGAGGAGTGGACGATGGAAATATTTTCTTGGGAAGAAGAATACAATTTAGGAATCGATGTCATTGATTCCCAGCACAAACAAATCGTTAACTATATTAATGAGCTAAGCTACTCCATTAAGCGTGATGACAGCGCCGAGGTCTATAACGTACTCGAACAGCTTAGAGATTATTGTTTAGATCACTTTGAATTTGAAGAACAATTAATGAAACAAGCAGGCTACATTCTGTTTGAGGCTCATCAAAACATTCATAACCGTTTTAAAGAACGAGTTGAAAGCATCCAAGAAGAGCTATCACAAGGTAAAGATCCAATGAATGTGGCACGTCGAGTTAGAACTTGGTTAATGACTTGGCTCATTCGACACATCCAACACGAAGATACAGATTACGTTCCTTATGTTAAAAAAATCATCAAAAAGGAAGAAAACTGGATCAAATCAGCATTAACTCGTGTTTTTGGTAGCTCTACCGTTTCATAAACACACTAAAGGTTGCTTCACACCGGAGCAACCATTCGCTTAAATCGAAAGATAAGCTCATGATTTTGGTATTTTATTCTTTTAAATAAAAACAGATAATAGCCTCAATTCAAAACAACACACACTTTCTCGAGGTTATTTTTATGAGTGCTATCGATTTAATTAAAAAACGTCGTACCCAATACGCAATTGGTAAAAACATTGAATTATCACAGAGTGAAGTAGAAGAACTTGTGCGTGAAACCGTGCGTGAAACACCTTCTGCGTTTAACTCACAAAGCTCACGTGTCGTAATTTTATTCAATGATGAACACCAAAAACTTTGGAACATAGTTAAAGACAGCTTACGTCCTCTGGTTCCTGCTGAACAGTTCCCTACCACTGAAGCTAAACTAGATAGCTTTGCCGCTGGTGCAGGTACAATTTTGTTCTTTGAAGACGAAAAAGTAATTGAAGGGCTGCAAGAAAAATTTGCTTTATACGCAGACAAGTTCCCTATCTTCTCGCAAAACTCTGCAGGTATGGCTCAGTTTGCTGTATGGACTGCACTGGCAGACAAAAACATTGGTGCAAGCTTACAGCACTATAACCCTGTCATTGATGAAGCAGTACGTAAAAACTGGAACCTACCAGAAAGCTGGAGTTTATCTGCTCAAATGCCATTCGGTTCTAACGAAGCTGGCTTTAATGAGAAAGACTATATGGATGATGCTGAGCGCTTCCGCGTATTCGCGTAAGCTGAATAGCGATACAAAAAAAAGCGCCTTAGAGAAATCTAAGGCGCTTTTTTAGTGTTTAATTAAATAGTTAAACGTATTGATAAGCTTCTTTAGGCAGCAAAGAAGCGGCGGCTTCATCAATCAAAAAATGCGTATTGTTGTGCTGCTTTAACATTGAAGCAGGCATTTGCTCTGTTATAGGGCTTTCGAACAATTGCAAAACAGTTTCTGCTTTGTGTTTACCCGTAATGACCAGCGCAATCTCTTTAGCCCCTGCAATATCAGCCATACCCATGGTAATAGCATGAGTGGGGACTTGGCTCATATCGTCAAAGAAACGACCGTTATCGATTCTGGTTTGCTCTGAAAGCTTTATCACATGCGTTAAGCTATCAAATGGTGTGCCTGGCTCATTAAAACCAATATGCCCGTTAGAACCAATACCCAGTAACTGAAAATCAATGCCTGCTTTGCTTATACGGTCTGAGTAATCTTTGCACTCCGAGTCTAGGTCTGTATTAGTACCACTTGGCAAGCTAAGTTGTTCAGGATTCAAATCTACCAAATTAAATAAATTTTGATTCATAAAGTAATGGTAACTTTGATCATGCTCTGGTTCTAAACCAATATATTCGTCTAAATTAAAACTGGTCACTTGTGCTAAATCTACTTTCTTCTGCTTAATCTCTTGCACAAGCTGAGCATATACAGGCTCCATAGTGCTACCCGTTGCAAGACCTAATACGATGCTTGGATTTTCTTGAATACGCTGAACAATCAAAGCACTTAGGTGTTGGGCAAGCTCCTGAGGAGTCTTAAATACGTGGAACATCGATGGGTCCTTGTTATAGGGTGTGTCTAGCACACACCGAGAACTAAATTTGCGGAGCATTATACAAACGCAGTTTTTTTACGTCAGTATTTTTTTAGTAAAGCGAATACAGTTTTTAAAATGACGCAACCAAGCCTTATTCTTTTTCCGCGTTACGCATTTCATTAAGCAATGCAGTCATGGCTTCTGGCTGAGCTGTATCACTTGGAGATTCAGGCGTAGGGGCACTTAGCCTGTGCACCCTAGCAACGTCTTTCAACATATTAGTAAAAGAACTGACTCGGCCATTTTTAATCATCGCTATACGAGCAATGGCTTTAGCATGTACTTTTCCCTCAACCAGAAAGCGACTTTCCATATAGAAATACTTTCTATCCCAGCTCAGTATTCGACTTTCGACATCAACTAATGCAAAGGGTTTGATTTCTCTAATAAAGGTAAGGGTTTGACTTGCCAGTACCGAGCGCCACCCCATTTTAAAAAATAGCCAAGCTGTTCCTATTTCCAATAAAAACCGAGTCCGCGCTAAATCTAATTGTTGCGGATAGCGCGCATTGGTTAAATGAATATTAAGATCACAATCCCAAGGCATAACACGAAACTTATGGTGAAATACCTGATTAGGATTTTTTGGCTTTTTATAAGGGTTGTGAAACAAAATTGCGGTGGAACGAATTACATGAATCATTTCCGTTCCTTACGCTATTTGTTTTTAGATAACTTTCTAATTAGCCCTTCTTGGGCAACAGAAGCAACCAGTTCACCTTTTTGGTTAAAGAACTGGCCTCGACAAAAGCCTCGTCCACCCGATGCATTAGGGCTATCTATGGCATACAAAAGCCACTCATCCATGCGCACTGGGCGGTGAAACCAAATACTATGATCTAAGCTCGCCACCTGCATGTCTTTTTGCACAATGGATACCCCATGTGGGTGTAACGATGTCGGAATAAAGTTAAAGTCTGATGCATAAGCTAATACAGTGTAATGCGCATTAGCATCTTCACCAATATCAGAATCGGTTTTCATCCAAACGTGTTTAATTGGATCTCTTTTATCAGGAGAGAAAACATTCACTGGGTTTACAACACGCTGTTCAATCGGCTTATCGGCGGTGTATTTGTCGCGCACGCTTTCTGGGAAGAAATCTTTAAACATGCGTACTAGCTCTAGCTCAGAATAAATACCCTTAGGGCCTTTAACTTCTGGCATAGGCGCCATATGTTCAAAGCCTTCTTCTGGCTGCTGGAATGAACAAGTCATGGTTA
>Ga0209075_1002400_pt1 | contig 16526 bp, 16 predicted proteins | sample Stecom2011_FD_187523 | JGI IMG/M metagenome (GOLD analysis project Ga0209075, IMG submission 187523) | Agricultural soil microbial communities from Utah to study Nitrogen management - Steer compost 2011 (SPAdes) (version 2) | ecosystem: Environmental > Terrestrial > Soil > Agricultural land...
TAAAATAATTACTGAACCGTTTCGATGCTTTTATTTTGAAGTGAGCGGAATGTTCTAAGTCTTTAACGTTCATAGTGTCCACATGCACTTTTGTCTGTGCGTAGGTATAGCTTCCTCCCGCAAAAATTGACCAACCGTGGTTTAAAATTTCAGAAAAACTAACATTGGTGTAGAAATTCTTATTGTTCAATTTAAAGCGCACGCCATCAGGATTGTTGATATCCTCCTGATCCAACTCAAAGTTGGCACTATCGAATGCACTGTATAGTTTGAGCAGACCGTCTCCAATTTTCTGACGGAAAACCGCTTCTCCCCCAACGGATTCATATGGCTTTATCCATTCATTTCTGTCAGCAAAAACAGCATTATACGGCGCCAAATTAATGTAGGTGGCATTCAAGCTCAACGAATTGGTTTTCCATTTTTTCGTGTGTCCCAATCCCGCGCCCAAACTCATTACATTGATGTCCGATCTTTCCTGAACACTTTCTTCATCGATAGTGTTCAGCAAAAGCACCGACGACAACGCTTGTCCGAATTCCGCGGCATAACCTCCGGTGGAAAAAGTAATTCCATCGAACAAGAACGGACTGTATCTCCCGCGCACCGGAATGTTATTGGTGGAAGAGGTATACGGTGTAAAAACGCGAATGCCGTCGATAAAAATCTGCGTTTCTTCGGCATCGCCACCTCTTACAAATAATCGTCCGTCTTCTGCTACAGTACTCGTTCCAGGAAGCGTTTGCAACGCGCCCACAACATCGCCCACGGCTCCTGCTGTAGTCACAATGTCTAAAGGTTTTAGTACAGATGCTTTGCTATGATCGCTGGCAGAAAAAGTCCCTGCAGAGAGGGTTACGGTTTCCAAGGAATTTACATCCTCCTGTAGCACGAGGTTTAACTGCTGCATGTTCGATACATCGTCGGTCAATCGCAACGGCTCATAAGAAACATAAGAAACGATTAAGGTGTGCACTCCTTTTTCGGAAGTATCAAAAGAAAACTTTCCCTGTTCATCGGTAGTGCTCCCATCATACGTACCTTCAAGATACACATTGACATCTTTTATAGGTTTTCCTCGCTTATCGATTACCAATCCCGAAACAGTCGTCTGTGCCAAAATAGTGGAGGTGAACATTAGCAATAAGATAGTAAGTCGATAGTTTCTCATAGCGATTGTGTTTTCAATTCCAAACAAAGATGGTTTTTTGATGTTTTCTTTCACAAAAAACAAATCTGAAATGTGGAAAACTCAGGATGAAATGTATTATGTCCATATTTAGACAAGGTTTGGCTGACATTTTGTGTGTATTTTTCGCAGTAGTAAAACCTTAAATTTCTGAATTATGAAAACTGATACGTATACAAAAGCTGTGCTTACGGTTATCGCACTTGCACTGACGTTCAACATTGTAAAGGAGCTTCAAATCGTTCCCAAAGCCTACGCCAATGAAGCAGAAAAACCGAGTTTTGTTCCCGAAGGGTATACGCTTGTGCCCATAGATGCCGCCCAAACGATGGATGTGCGCATTGTTGGCATTAACACCTCTCAGGAGATGAACGTTAATTTAAAACGAGTGGATGCCTATTACCCTATCAAAGTAGACCTCAATAAAATGAGTCTTTCAAATCCGTTGGAAGTCAACCTTCGCCGAATAAACACTTTCGATAAATTAGACATCAATATAAAAGAACTTAATGGGCATTCGATTTATGGTCGGCTTCCAGTAAGTGTGGATTAATATTGCTTCACGTTATAAAATCCACTTTACATTACACATGTTTTTTAAACGGCCTAATAATTAGGCGCGCTGCTTTATCGTAATTGATATAATTATAGCTCCAATTAAAGAACGTGATGACTCGGTTTCTAAATCCGATTAAAAACCAGAGGTGGACAAAAATCCAGATAACCCAAGCGATGAAGCCACCCAAGTGCAGGTTCCAGATATCGGCAACGGCCTTGTTTCGACCAATGGTTGCCATCGTACCTTTGTCGGTGTATTTAAATGGTTTCATCTTTTTCCCATGCAACATTCGTCGGAAGTTTACACCAAGGTTTTTTCCTTGTTGAATGGCAGGTTGTGCCACTTGTGGATGTCCATCGGGATAGGTTTCGGTTGCCATAAGCGCCACATCGCCCAAGGCGTATATATTTTCTGAACCGATGATTTTATTAAACTCATCCACCTTATAGCGATTGGTTTTCTCGATCAGCGACGTTGCCGAAATTCCTTCAATCGGGGCTCCCGTTACTCCTGCTGCCCAAATAAATGTTGCTGCTTCTAGTGTTTTTCCATCATTTGTAGAAACCACCTTTCCGTCATAATCACTAATAAAGGTGTCTAGGTGAAGGATCACACCCATTTTCAATAGAAATTTTTCTGCCTTTTTCGAAGCTTGTTCACTCATCGGTGGAAGCAGGCGATCTTGACCTTCGATCAGATGTACCTGCATATCGTCTTCATTTAATTCAGGATAATCATTTTCAAGAATCCCTTTTCTAAACTCCGCCAGTGCTCCGGCAAGTTCAACGCCTGTTGGTCCTCCTCCGGCAATAACGAAGTTGAGTAGGCGCTTGCGTTTTCGCTCATCGGTAGTGCGATCGGCAACTTCAATATTTTGCAACATCAAACTACGAATGTTCAAAGCCTGTGGTACGGTTTTCATCGGCAGGCTGTTTTCTGCAATGCTATCGTTGCCAAAAAAATTAGTGCGCGTGCCTGTTGCGATCACTAAATAATCATAGTGTAGCGAACCTATGGAAGCGTAAACCGTGTTTTTATGGGGATCTACACGATATACCTCAGCCAATCGAAAATGAAAATTTTTATGTTTCCTGAAAACTTTACGAAGCGGATAGGCAATGGAGTCTGGCTCTAAACTGGCTGTAGAAACTTGATATAATAGAGGTTGGAAAGTGTGGTAGTTATGACGATCAAAGAGAACGATCTGAACTTTTTCACGTTTTAGTTTTTCAATAAACGCTATTCCGGCGAACCCTCCACCAATAACGACAACTCGTGGAAAGTCAGTTTTTGGGATATTCATAAGGAATCAAATTAGTCATAAAGTTACTATTTATATTTTAGCTTTTTAAGGCTTTTATACAATCTGTAACATTAGAACTAATCCTGTTCAGAATATTATTTGCGATTATTCAAAAAAGAAATCTCGGTTGGCAACCTGATTTATTCAGGATGTAAATCTCTATAAAGCAATGCAAATCGGCTGTTTAAATAAAGGGGCTTTCGATCAGTAGCGCCATTTGCGCTGTTGGTGCATTTCTTCTTCTTTGGCAATTTCTTCTTTCGGGATTACTTTTAAGAACGAAGGATGCTGTTCGATAGCGTATTCCAGTTTCTCCACGATTTCATCTACCGTATCATTCTCGTAGTCGATATCCAAGGGTTCTTTAATTTCCATACTTTGAAGGATGCCTCTTTTTTTGATTCGAATTCCTTTTTTGTCAAACGATCTTCTAAATCCATCGATGACAATTGGAACAACAATGGGCTTGTTCTTTTTTATGATATGTGCCGTACCCCGTCGAATCGGGCGCCACGGTTTGGTAGTTCCTTGCGGAAATGTAATTACCCAACCATCATTCAATGCTTTATTGATGTTGGTTACGTCGCTCATTTTCACTTGCTTTTTCACCGATTTTCCTTTCTCGCGCCAGGTGCGTTCGATGCTCACCGATCCGGCATAAGCCAATATCTTAGGCAATAATCCATCTTTCATGGTTTCTTTCGCTGCAACAAAATAGATGTTCATTTTTGGTCGCCACAGATAGCCAATATTTTTAATACTGTCTACGCGTCCGTGCAAGCTGGCGTTGAATACGTGGAACATGGCAACCACATCGGCAAAGTACGTTTGGTGGTTGCTTACAAAGAGCACATTTTGGTCCGGAAGGTTTCGAATCACTTCACTCCCCTCGATTTTAAGTTCGTTAAACCCCTTAAAGCGTCTGTGGGTCAATGCACCGAGAATTCGGATCAACCAAAGTTTTAGGAAAAGAATATGTCCGAATGGATTTTTTTTAAAAAGCCCCATGTAAATTGTTCAGTGTTAATATAACGTAAAGCAAACTTATCTCAAATCTCAGTGTATTTCGATGTATTTGAGAGCAGTTTCCTGATTTAACAAAAATTAATCTTGCAAAGATAATAAATTATGGGGTTAGAGTATCTTCAACAGCATTTCTCTCACTTCACTCAACATCATCGCCGTTGCGCCCCAAACCACATGTCCGTTTAATTTAAAAGCAGGTACCACCAACTTCGTTGCATAAGAAGTGGTCAGCGTGTCGGTAATAATACAACGATTATCGAGAAAATGACGCAAGTCGACTTCAATTAGTTCCTCTACTTCTTTTTCTTCGGCTACAAACTCTGGGGTGGTTGTGGTAATACCTATAAAGGGCCGGACAAAGTAGTTGCTTGGTGGAATATAAATTTCTGAAAGCTCTCTCAAAACTTTGATGTTTTTTCGCGGTACGCCAACCTCTTCTTCTGTTTCTCGCAATGCCGCATCTTGAAACGATTTATCTTCGGGCTCTATTTTTCCTCCAGGAAATCCCACTTGCGCGGAATGCACACCGTGATAGGTTTTGCGCAAAATTAAAATCAAGTTGGTTCGGTTTTCCACCGTGGGGTAAAACAGCGCCATCACTCCCGCTTTTTTTGCTTCATGTATCCTATTTGATGTTGCTCGCATCTCGTGTAAACGAGCAATGGGAGCCATTTTAAACTGAACCTCCTGTCCTGGAAGTTCCATTTTTCTTATTTTTACAATCTGTTTTTCAAATTGACGAAAATCCATTTATGAGAAAACTATTGATATTTGTATTCGCAGCTGCACTCTTAATTGCAAGTTGTGAAGATAAACAAAAGCGCACCAAAAACAGTAATAAAAACCAAACCCAAGTAGAAGCCACAACCTCCAACGATACTACAAATAAAGATGGCGAGGCCAAAGCCGATGGGAATAAGGAGGATAGCAAGACCGATTCCAAACCGAAATATCCAGAATTAACCAACGAAAATGCGGTTGAATTTCTGACACAATACGGAAAAGAAAATCCTGAAAACAAAGTACTTATTGAGACCGAATTAGGCGATATTGAAATCGCCTTGTTTGAAGATACTCCTATTCATCGCGCCAACTTCATCTACTTAGTGAAACAAAACTACTTCGAAGAAACCTTTTTCCATCGCGTGCTTCCGGACTTCATCATTCAAGCGGGCAATAGCGATATGCGCTCTACGCAAGAGAAACGTGCCGAATTAGGAAGAAAATACTTGCTACCAGCCGAAATTATTCCTGGGAGAATTCATCAATACGGCACCGTTTCGGGAGCAAAGGAGTATCGCCGCAATCCAGACCACAGATCGGCTCCTTACGAATTCTTTATTTTCTTAGGGCCACTGTCATCAACAACCCACCTCAACGGGATGTACACGGTTTTCGGAAAAGTAACTAAGGGTATGGATGTGGTAGAAGCCATTTCGGAATTAGAACGGGATAGTGAAGATTGGCCCTTGAGAAACATTACGCTTAAAACTTCTATTATTGAGTAGCCTTTGAAAACAAGCACGCTCTAATCGCTATTATCGTCGGTAGGCTCCACTTCGTTTTGACTGTAAACACTTGGCAAAGACAAGTCGAAATAAATGGCCAACAACCGGACAATCATTATCGACACCATGGAAATAATGACTATTAATCCGTTAGACAGCGATGTTTTGGTCAATATAAAATAGGTTACCCCGCCGAGGATGGAAGCTGTTGCATAAATTTCTTTTCGAAAAATAATTGGAATCTTATTGCTGAGGATGTCTCTAAGCACCCCCCCAAAACTAGCGGTCATCGTTCCCAGCACAATACATATCACGGGAGAAAAACCTGCTTCAATTCCCTTTTCCACGCCCACTACTGTATAGAGCGCAAGCCCGATGGTATCGAACAAAAACAACGATCGGCGGATGTATCGAATGCGCTTGCGGAAAGGCACCGTTATAATCGTTGTTGCAAGAATTACGTAGAGATAGGTTAAATCGTGCATCCACATTACGGGCACGCCGATGAGCACGTCGCGCAGCGTTCCTCCTCCAATGGCAGCTGCCGACGCAACAATCAGAATACCAAAAGGATCCATGCGTCTATTCAGGGCAGTAAGCACACCCGAGACGGCAAAAGCTACAGTTCCGATGATGTCTAAAACAAGTATTAAACTCACATGTTCTGGGTATAATAATTATAGTCGCGCAAGATACGGTCTATATATTCTTTATCATATAAATTTGACGATGTTTCTAAAACCGACTCCACTTTTTGTCGAAGTAAATTCAAGGTTCTATAATCGTTACTGTTTAACGCAATGTGATAGGTTTCTTTTATCAGTCGCACATCTTTATCGGTCAACAGCGTTACTTGTGCAAATAGCGGTTCGTAATCCTCCGACAATTCTTCCAAAATGGTGTGGTCGATCGTTACGTTGTATTTTGTGCTAATCACCACAGTTTTAGCAGCGAGATCACCCACCCGTTGTCTTTTGTCTGTAAAGAGAATAAAGAGCAAGCCTACAGATCCCAAAAAAGTCCAAACATCTATAATGCGCAACAACCAACGAATCATATAGTCGCTCCACGCAGCTGGCGAGCCGTCGATTTTAACCACCTTTGTTCGCGTCACCATTTTTCCAACGGTTTGTCCGTTGAACAAAACTGGCATATAAAAAGAATAAAACATCACCGGCAAAAACAATAATTGCTGCAGGCCGAAGACCGTCCACTGGTCGCTAAATGCCAATCCCATCGCCTCTGTGGCCAATTCGACCAAATAGAAATAAATAAAGAACAAGAATAAATCTACCAAAAAAGCGAGGATTCTTTCGCCGATACTCACTACTTTATAGTGTAAGTTTACATTTTGTGTAGTAAGGATTTCTAAATTTGCCATCTGCCCAGCAAGTCTTTATATTTATCAAAAAATCGAATTTATGCGCGAAGCCGCTTTCGTCAAGCAAAATAAGGAAAAATGGATTGTTTTCGAGAAAGCAATTGCATTTAGTTCTAAAATTAGTCCCGATGAGCTTGCCGACCAATATATTCATCTTACCAACGATCTTGCCTACGCACAAACGTATTACCCAGAAAGCAAGACGTTACTCTATCTGAATTCGCTCGCATCGCAAGCACACCAAAAAATATACAAAAACAAAAAAGAATCAAGAAATCGGATTGTTGATTTCTGGAGAGATGAGTTTCCACTTTTCTTTTACCAACATCACAAAACACTTTTCTACTCTTTTTTAATTTTCGCAGTGGCCACTGCCATCGGTGTGGTATCGACACTTTACGACGATTCGTTTGTGCGCTTAATTTTGGGAGACAGCTATGTAAATGAAACATTGAACAATATCGCAAAGGGCGATCCAACGGCTATCTATAAAAGCGGAAGCGAAACTGGTTTGTTTTTAGGCATTACAATCAACAACATCCGCGTGGCCTTTATTGCCTATGCGTTGGGTGTCTTCACATCGGTGGGAACTGCCTATGTCCTCTTCAACAATGGCGTGATGTTGGGCGCGTTTTTTACCATGTTCTACAACCAAGGACTGCTTTTTGAAGCTTCGAAAAACATATGGCTCCACGGAACCATCGAAATTTCCGTTATTATAGTTGCTGGAGCCGCTGGATTGATAATGGGAAATAGTATTTTGTTTCCCAAGACCTATTCGAGAAAAGTATCGTTTGTGAGAGGCGCAAAAGATGGCCTTAAAGTGGTGGTAAGCACCATCCCGTTTTTTATCATCGCTGGATTCATCGAAGGGTTTATCACGCGGTACAGTCAAATGCCAACAATTTTAGCGTTGACAATTATTTTTGCTTCGCTTGCTTTAGTGCTTTATTACTACATTGTTTACCCGATAATACTTCACAAAAAACATGGATAAAAAATTCGTCGACCTGAGAGTCACTAGAGATATTGGCGGTATGATTACTGCCTACTTAGATTTTCTAAAACAAAATCTGAAATCGTTTTTAAACGTCTTTATCAGCTATAATGGCTTGTTTATTCTAGCGTTTTTAGGAATAAGCTACCTCTTAGTTACCGGATTTGTGGGGACCACATTAAGGGCCGATGTTTTCGATTCTAAATACGACTTCTACTTGATTTTTGGTGGATTGGGCTTTGTAGTAATCTACCTCATCACAGCGGTGCTCAACTATAGTCTTGCGGCTTCCTATACGGTTTTGTATGTCGAAGGAAGGGGTGGTGAAATCGACAAAAGAAGTGTTTGGAATAAAGTGAGGGATAAACTCGGACGCATCATTCTCTTTGTCCTGCTGATGACCTTGCTCTATATCGGGGTTATGATTGCTGGAATTGTAGTTTCTATCATTCCTGTGCTTGGCATGTTTGCCTATTACTTCCTCATTCTCGGTTTTACAGGATGGATGGGACTTTCTTTTATGGTGATGATGGACACAGATAAAGAAGTTACCGATGCCTTGGGATCGGGATGGACACTGCTTACGACCCATTTTTGGAAGGTGATTCTGTCGAACCTAATAATCTCCATGCTTATTGGCATTTTGATGATTGTGGTTTTGATGGTTCCCGGAATCCTGATTGGGTTTTATACCTTCCACGCCGTAGACTCTGGAGTTGACATGACCAACTCCATTCTCGCAACAGCGATATGGACGCTGGCGCTTTCCATACTTTTGGTGATGTATGTCTTGCAACAGGCACTCGTACAATTTGTCAATGGCGTTATCTATTATTCTGTACACGAAGAAACGTATAACGAAGCCGCGCGCGAACGCATAGAAAATATAGGCCGTAATGAATAAAGTGTTGCACATCTTCTTGTTTCTCTTTGTTTTCTGGGGTCCACTGTGGGCTCAAGAAGAAATAGAAATTGCTATAGACAGCAGTTTGGTGGAACAGAGACAATTTGAAGAAGGCATCGCAGAACGCTATTCGGGAAACCAATACAACTACGACACATTAGAAGGCGAAACAAACAACTTACTTTTAAAAGCCATCGCATGGACTTTCGAAAAGCTCGGCAAGATATTCAATGTCGAATTTTCTACCGAAATCTTTTTGATAATTGAAAAGATAATCTACGCGCTGCTCATCATTTTTGCAGTTTATATCGTCGTGAAACTCCTCGTAGGAAAGCAAGCATCTTCTTTCTTTTCAAGACAAAGTCGCGATGCTGCTCCACTTCAATTTAGAGAAGAACACATCGAAAACATCGATTTAGACAGTTATATAAAAAATGCTCTGAAAGAAAAAAACTATCGGTTGGCAGTGCGTTATATGTATTTAAAATCATTGAAACTACTATCGGCTAAAAACTTGATCGACTGGCATTTTGAGAAGACCAACACCGATTATTTCAACGAAATAGAAAACGAAAATCTAAAAGAAAGCTTTAAAAAGATTTCCTATTGGTACGACCATATATGGTATGGAGAATTTCCGTTGGATGAACACGGCTTCGATACGGCACAAAAAGATTTTGAACGTTTAAACCAAAACTTAGACTATGCTGGATAAACGATCAAAACGTGTGCTTTGGATTTTCGGCTTGGCCCTTCTGGGAATCGTCCTCACAGAACTGTTGCGGCCACAACCCATAGATTGGCGTTTGAGCTATACGTCGTATGATAAAATCCCGCTCGGGTGTTATGTTTTTTATGAAGAAGCAAAACCGTTTTTCAACAATAACATGGAACGGGTAAACAAAGATCCATTTGAATTTCTGATACAAGAAGGAACGCGCGAAAACTCGGCCTATATCTTTGTCAATAACGAAATTAATTTCGACGATAGGCAGACGGAGAAACTCATGGCCTATGTTGAACAGGGCAATATCATCTTCATTTCGACAAATAATATCCTCGGAAAATTAAGAGACACTCTAAATACGTGGACCAATAGTGCGATAACCCTCAGAGAAATGTCCTTGACGCCTAAGTTATACAATCCGACTTTTGAACAGGATTCTTCGCTGTCTTTTAAAAAGGCTGTGAACGAATCTTGGTTGCGCAGTGTTGACACATTGAAAACAACAGCTCTTGGATACTATGAAGAAGGCGACCAAGCTACACACAGACTGAATTACGTTTCCATAGCCCATGGGAAGGGAAATTTTCTCATCCATACCCTACCCGAAGCTTTCTCTAATTATTATATGCTGAAAGACAACAGCCACTACACGGCACAAGTGCTTTCGTATTTGAAGGCCGATACTGTTTTCTGGGATGAATACCTAAAGGCTGGGCGAAAAGTCGTCACGTCACCGATGCGGTTTGTGCTCACCCAAGAGGCTTTAATCTGGGCGTATTATGTGCTTATGGGCGGGCTGCTAATCTTTGTGCTTTTCAAAGGAAAACGCGAACAACGCATCATTCCTGTCCTTGAACCCTTAAAGAATTCTTCGGTTGAGTTTACAAAAACCGTCGGCAGTCTTTATTTTCAGCACAGTGATTTCAGCAATATTATCGCAAAAAAGATTACGTATTTTTTAGAGGAAATTCGTTCCAACTTTTATTTAGACACCCAAAACCTTTCCGAAGATTTTATTAAAAAACTCGCGGTTAAAAGCGGCAACAATGAAGATGAAACCCGAAATCTCATCGCATTTATAAAACATTTAAAAGGAAAATCCGTCCACAGCGAACAAGATTTGATCCAACTCAACAAGAAAATAGATAATTTTAGACTATAAATTATGGAAGAAGAAACCCAAGAAAACCAGATGGAATTCAGTTCCCGCATCGATTTAAACAATCTTCAGGAGGCTGTTGAAAAAATTAAAGCTGAACTCGGCAAAGTCATCGTCGGGCAGCCTGAAATGCTGGAAATGCTCATTATTTCCATCCTTACCGACGGGCATTCGCTCATTGAAGGTGTGCCGGGAGTTGCGAAAACGCTCACGGCAAAACTACTTGCCAAAACATTGGCCGTAGATTTTAACCGCATCCAATTTACGCCCGATTTGATGCCGAGTGATATTTTAGGAACTTCGGTGTTCAACGTAAAAACCAATGAATTTGAGTTTAAAAAAGGACCTGTTTTTTCTAATATCGTCTTAATTGATGAAATTAACCGCGCTCCTGCCAAAACTCAAGCTGCTTTATTCGAGGTGATGGAAGAACGACAGATTACTATGGATGGGGTTCGGTATGTTATGAAGCCTCCATTTTTGGTTTTCGCCACCCAAAACCCCATTGAGCAAGAGGGAACTTATGCATTGCCAGAAGCACAGCTGGACCGATTTCTATTTAAGATCAACGTGCCGTATCCAAATTTGGAAGAAGAAGTGCGCATTCTAGAAAATGCCCATAACAGAGAAGAGGCACAAATTATGGCGGATATTGCTCCCGTTTTGAGCGCAGACCAAATAGCGGACTATCAGAAAACCATCAAAAAGATTATTATCGAAGGCAACCTCCTTAGATATATCGCCACCATCACCGATAATACGCGAAACAACCCCAACCTGTATTTAGGCGCTTCGCCACGTGCATCGTTGGCAATAATGAACGCGTCGAAAGCTTTGGCCGCCATCAACGGTCGCGATTTTGTAACCCCAGACGATATCAAGAAAATAATTCCGAACGTATTGCGCCACAGAATTATGCTCACCCCCGAACGTGAAATGGAAGGGATGACCGCAGAAAGAGTAATCCAACAAATTTTGGAAACCATTGAAATTCCGAGATAAATAAATTAGAAACAGCACACCGTGAAACGTTTTATTCGAAGTTTATATATCAAAAAGCGCTTTTTCAGCATCTTATTTACGCTGGGAGGACTCTTTGTGATATCCTACTTTGTGCCGAATTTACTCGGCGTTGTAAAACTGCTATTTTATCTCTTTTTGGGAACGTTTCTTTTTGATGTGCTCCTTCTCTTTCAGAATAAAACAGGAATTCAGGCAGAACGTATCCTTCCTGAGAAACTATCGAATGGCGATGCTAATGAGATTTATATAAACGTGATCAATCGCTATCGGTTTAAAGCATCGATACGCTTGATAGACGAGTTGCCGATTCAATGGCAAATTCGCGATTTTGAAATTACTTCGCTTATCGATTCGGCCCAGGAAAAGAAATTCACTTATACGGTACGTCCGACACAAAGAGGGGAATATTACTTTGGTAATCTAAATGTATATGCCGCTACGGTTTTAGGATTGGCATCGCGAAGACAGCAATTTGCCGCTGAAGCCATGGTCCCCAACTACCCATCGTTTCTTCAGCTTCGAAAATACGACTTTATTGCGTTCACCAATCGTTTGAAACTTTTTGGACTGAAGAAAATCCGACGCATTGGCCATACCATGGAGTTTGAGCAAATCAAGGAATACACTCAGGGCGATGATGTGCGAAACATCAACTGGAAAGCCACGGCCAAGCGAAATGAATTGATGGTGAATCAATTTCAGGATGAAAAATCGCAACCGGTGTATTGTGCCATCGATAAAGGACGGGTGATGCAAATGCCATTCAACGAGCTGAGTTTATTGGATTATGCCATCAATGCTTCCTTGGTTTTATCGAATATCGTGATTAAAAAACACGACAAAGCGGGTGTTTTTACATTTTCGAGACGGATGGAAGATCAGGTAAAAGCCAATCGAAGAAACACACAAATGCAATACATCCTGGAAACGCTCTACAATGTAGAAACCGATTTTTCTGAAAGCGATTTCTCTCGATTATACATCGATGTAAAACGATCGATCAAACAGCGAAGTTTGTTGTTACTCTTCACGAATTTTGAAACATTAGACGCACTTCACCGACAACTTCCTTATCTGAAGTTATTGAACAGAACGCATTTATTGGTGGTTATCTTTTTTGAAAACACCGAATTAAAAGCCTTCACTTCTGCAAAAGCTACAACAACGCAGCACATTTTTGAAAAGACGATTGCGGAGAAATTTATTTACGAGAAAAAGCTCATCGTCAACGAACTACAAAAGCACGGCATTCCATCCATATTGACCGCACCAGAGGATTTAACCGTGAATGCTATTAATAAATACCTCGAAATAAAAGCTCGCGGATTGCTATAATTGTGCTTTTGAAATTGCAAAAAGAGATTTTCCCATCCCATTATCCTTTCACGCAACCCACTGACAATCAATCCAATTAACAAGAGATTATAAGAAAGTTGGCAAGAATTTAGCACACACCGAGGCACTATCCCTTTAAATTCGTCGTTTTAAGTAAAACCAAAATTCACAAATCCATATGAATGTTATCAGAAAAATTTCAACCGCAATTCTAGTCTTAGGAGTTACTTCTGCCTTTGTGGCATGTTCCGACGACGATTCACAACCGCCTTTAGACGGACAGGGAAAAATGACCATTTCTGCCATGGCTACCTACAGCCCCACAGGTGGGCGAGGTCTTGATGCCGATCAGATAGACGTTGCAAGTTTTATGATCAATTTTAAAGAAATTGAACTCGAATTTGAAGAAGGATCCAGCAACGATCCATATTACGACGGAGAAGACGAAATCGAATTAAAAGGGCCTTTTGAAGTAGAATTAATATCGCCTACGCCAATTGAAATTGTAGACATCGTACTTCCTAATGCTGTTTTTGAAGAGATCGAATTTGAATTCGATAAAAGCACCGACCCCAACAGCGATCTTTTCGAAAAAAGTATGAAAATGGAAGGTGAGATTAATGGTGTTCCGTTTGTTTTCTGGCACGACTTCGAGGAGGAAATCGAATTGGAATTTGAAAACGGAGAACAAAATATTGTAGTTCTAAACGATGAAAATGAAATCCTAATTAATATTGACCTAAACGAGGTTCTATACGCCACGCAAACTGTAAACTTAGGATCCGCAACAGACGGCAACGGCGATGGTGTTATCGAAATCAGTCCCGATGACAATGACGGTAACAACGCGCTAGCAGACGATCTGAAAGAAGCGATTAAAGATCAAATCGAATTAATTGAAGATCGCTACGACGACTAATCCTAGTTCAGTAGACTTGTTGAATAAACGAAGGTGTTTATTCTTATCCCCACAAGTGAAAATCGGAATTAATGCATTATTTAAATGTTTCAATTCCGATTTTTGATTTTTTAGGGTGCCTGTTGAAAGTCACCGATTCAAATCGCTGTAATAATCCATTTATGAATGCTGTTGTAATGCATCCCGATATACCTTCAAGGCGCGTTCTCTGGCAAATTTATGCGCTACCATAGGGGCTGGATAATCTTTGGTTTCAAATTCGGGAACCCACGATTTTATGTAGTCATTATTCGGATCGAATCTTTCGCTCTGTCGCCAAGGATTGAATATTCTAAAATACGGCGCGGCATCGCAACCACTTCCAGCCGCCCACTGCCAATTTCCGTTATTGGCTGCCAGGTCGTAGTCATTGAGTTTTTCGGCAAAATAGGCTTCGCCCCACCGCCAATCGATTAATAGATGTTTGCATAAAAACCCTGCCACAATCATCCGCACCCGATTGTGCATATATCCGGTCTGGTTGAGTTGACGCATGCCAGCATCTACAATAGGATATCCGGTATTTCCACGACACCACTGCTCAAATTCCTTTTCGTCATTTCGCCACGGAATGAAGTCGTATTTCTTTTTAAACGACTGCGATACGACATGCGGAAAGTGATAGAGAATCTGCATAAAGAATTCGCGCCAAATCAGTTCCGAAAGCCAAACCTGATTGTGTTCCACTGCAGCAGCCACACACTTTCGAATACTAATCGTACCAAAACGCAATGCCATTCCCAATCTTGTCGTGCCTTCGATACTCGGAATGTCTCGTTGCGCATCGTATTTTGAAATCAAATCGACATCTAATGTAGGAGGGGCGAAAACCACATCTGTTGTTTCAAAACCAATGTCTTCCAAGGATAAAATGGGTGTAGGATTCCTGTTGAAGAAATTATTCACATCCCAATTCACTTCCTGATAGTGATGTGAAGTCAAATGCGCCTGCCAAGTCTTTGAATAAGGCGTAAATATTGTATAGGGTTTTCCGTCCTTTTTCAAGATGTCGTTTTTATCAAAAACAACTTGATCTTTATAGGCTTTAAACGAAATGCCTTTCGATTTCAGAAAAGTATAAATCTCCGTATCTCGGTGGATGGCTTCCGGCTCATAGTCGCGGTTGCAATACACAGCTTGAATATCATACTGTTCAAGAAGTGTTTTTACGACTTCCAAAGGTTTGCCATAAAAGGTATGAAGTTGCGAACCCCGATTGTGTAACCCCGAATTGATGGCCTCGAGAGCCTGATGAATATAGTGGACGCGTCTGTCTTTTTTGTCCGATAAGCGATTTAAAATTTTAGTGTCGAAAATAAAAATGGGAAGCACTGGGAAATCTGAATTTAGGGCGTGGTATAATCCCACATTATCTTCCAAACGCAAATCTCTTCGAAACCAAAACAGGACAATTTTTTCATTCATTTAGGTACGGATTGTCAGTTTTATCGTGTTCAACCCAAATCAACTGCGAAGTGTCGTAGCCGATATCTTGGGCTATTTGCAAATATGCTTCCTTTATGGAATTCGGCATGGTTTTCTCTCTCGACAAGATCCACAAATAGCCTAAGTCTTTTCCTGCTACCAAAGCGTATTGGTAATCATCGTCTAAAGCCACGACGTTATAGCCTGTATAAAAAGGTCCGAAAAAACTCACTTTTAAAGCTGCGACCGATGGGTCTCCACGAAATTTGGCTTTGCCTTCAGCTTTTTTCCATTCCTTTTCCACATAGTTAAAACCACTATTCAAAACCAGCACCCTACCCTTGTCATCCAATGTGTATTGCGCCGTGGTATTATCCAAATTCCGTTCAAATCGAAAGTCGAATCGCGCTATTTCATACCAGGTTCCCATATAGCGTGCTACTTCAAAACCTTCAATAGGAGTGGCGTTTTTAGGGATTGAAGTACACGCACTTAAAACAAGCACGCCTCCTAAGAGCAATATGATTTTAGAAAGAAGCTGTTCAATTTTAGTCATCGGCGATTAATTGTTTAGCCATATAAAAAGATGATGTAATATACGATTTCTTCTAGGAGATATTTCCAATTTATTTCTGAAAATAAGGATTTGTATCGCTTTTATAAAGATCTTCGACTTACAAATAAAACTAATTCACAAAGAAATAAAAGCAAAAAAACATCACACAATGCAGATGCTGTTTATCTTTGTTGGTCTATGGGCAAGGCTTTCGAAAATCGCTGGATACTATTAACCATCATCGCACTGACTTGGGGCAGTTCGTTTATATTGATTAAAAAATCATTGCTCGTTTTCACACCCTATCAAATTGGTTCTTTTCGGGTTGCAATTTCAGGATTGATCTTGGCCTACTTCGGCATTCCGGTGCTACGAAAAATGAACAGAAAGACACTGAAATGGGTATTCATCACAGGGTTTTTCGGAAATTTCCTTCCCATGTTTCTCTTTCCCATTGCACAAACCCGAGTGAGTAG
>Ga0209075_1002402_pt1 | contig 16516 bp, 13 predicted proteins | sample Stecom2011_FD_187523 | JGI IMG/M metagenome (GOLD analysis project Ga0209075, IMG submission 187523) | Agricultural soil microbial communities from Utah to study Nitrogen management - Steer compost 2011 (SPAdes) (version 2) | ecosystem: Environmental > Terrestrial > Soil > Agricultural land...
TATCAAATCAATTTCTCAAATCAAAAAATTTTGGATTGAGAAAATTTAAAATCCTTGAAATTGAGGTGACTTTTCACGGCTGACCAATATTGGAACAGTTTTGTTGCGGAGTTATGTGGAGTGTGCACAACAACTCTAGCTAATAGAAATATTTCCAAACTTCGGAAATCATGGATGATCTCCGATTATTATCCGTTGTGGGCAGAATTCGAGGTAAAACACCCTTAAAAATAAATTTATTTAGTAATTCAGCGCAATATTCACCATAATTTGGTATATTTCGCTCCATAAAACTAAAGTATGGGTGTTGCAGCGTACATAAAACAACTTCAAAGTTTTGAGGAATACTCATTTTCTTGGGATGAATTGCTGAGTAATTGCAATGCTCCGGAATCAACATTGCGTAAAGAATTAACTCGTTTAGTTGAACGAAAAGAAATTGTAAACCTACGAAAAGGTTTTTACCTCATTATTCCACCACGTTATCAAAACGTAGGTAAAATTCCATTACAATTGTACGTAAACAAATTATTCAAATTTCTCGAAAGAGATTATTATGTCGGATTATTTACCGCTGCAGCTGTATATGGAGCTTCTCATCAGCGTATTCAACAAGATTACATAATAACTGTACCTCCAACGCTAAGAGATATTGATAAAGGGAAGAACAAACTACGCTTTCTAAAAACAGAAAATTTACCTGATAAAAATATCATAGAGCGTAAATCAGATGCTGGCATGTACAAAATATCTTCACCAGCATTAACAGCGCTTGATTTGGTTCATTATCATCCGAAAATAGGAGGGATCAACCGTATGTTGGCCAATCTTGATGAAATTTCTCAGGAAATTAGCGTTGAGGACCTTAATCAATTATTATCCTGGTATCCGTATAAAAGTACATTGCAACGATTTGGATATTTGATGGAACAACTGGAGGTAAGTGAATCAATCTCCAATGAGGTATTTAAAAGTTTGCAGAAAGAACCATTCTATCCGGTTCTACTAACACCTAAAAAAAATACTAAAGCAGGAAAAACGGGAAACCGTTGGAAAGTAGATGTAAATATTAAACTAGAGTCTGATATATGATACCAAAACCCTACATAGCTAGATGGCAACAAAAAGCTCCTTGGAGTTCATTTGATCAAATAGAACAAGATTTAGTTATCAGTCGAGCATTGGTTGAAATATTTTCAGATGAATTTCTAAATGAACATCTCGCCTTTAGAGGAGGTACAGCACTTCATAAGCTCTACTTAAACCCTGCTCCGCGATATTCAGAGGATATTGATTTAGTACAAATCAAACCTGGAGGAATTGGTCCGATCATGAAACGACTGAAAGAAGTGATCACTTTTTTTGACAAGGATAGAAAAACAAAAGTTGGTGGGCATGGAGCAAAGGCTTGGTATAGTTTTACATCCGAATATGAAGAAACTCCACTGAAACTAAAAATAGAAATCAACGGAAAAGAACATTTCAATGTACATGATTGGGTAGAATTTCCTTTTTCAGTAGAGAGTGAATGGTTTTCAGGTGCTACTAAAATCAAAACATACAGCCTTAACGAACTCCTCGGAACAAAACTAAGAGCACTCTATCAACGAAAAAAAGGACGTGATTTATTCGATTTAGATTACGCACGCATACACGGAAATATTAACTTAGACGAAATAATTAAAAGCTTTAATAAATACATGGAGTTTTCCACCGGTCACATTCCAACAAGGAGACAGTTTGAGCTAAACATAGAAGAAAAAGAAAACGATCCTTTATTCACTGGTGATATGGAAGCACTCTTGAGGTCAGGTGTTGAATATGATCAAGCAAAAGCTTTTGAATGGTTGAAGGATGAGGTTATAACTAATTTAAGATGATAACAAAAGAAAATTTTAAAGATGTACTTAAGACTCTTGAGTTTAAAACTAAGGGGGAGTTAATGTATAAAGACTTCAAGGATATAGATGCCTATTTAAAAGTAGATTTTAAAAATAATAAGTTAATATATCCAGAAGATAAAGGTTTTATAATTAATGAACGACAAACATGTAATTTTTCACAAAAAGAGAATTTTGTTGTATTTGAGTGTGTTCATAGATTATTTAAGAAAGGCTATAAACCTCACCATATTGAACTAGAACCTAAATGGCAAGTTGGTCACGGTGCAAGTGGTGGTCGAGCAGATATAATGATAAAAGATAATACAGGAAAATCTTTACTGATTATTGAATGTAAAACAGAGGGGAAGGAATTTGAAGACGCTTGGAAGAAAACTTTAATTAATGGTGGGCAAGTGCTTTCTTATGTAAAACAAGCAGGGAGTACTAAATTTGTCTGTTTGTATGCATCGGATTATACTGAAAACAACATAGTTTCAAAATATTATTTAATTACTTTAAAAGATAACGAAAAGTTACTCTTGGAGCTTGCAGACAAGTCACCTTTATCATATGAAAAAGCAAAGGGTCTTGATGTAGAAGATATCTTCAAAGCTTGGAAAGAAACTTATCAGCAGGACTATGCGACGAAAGGAATATTTGAAGAAGATATTCCAGCATATAGAATTGGAAAAAAGAAATATTCGCTCAAAGATTTGAGTGTCATAAGTAGTCATGATATTCAAGGTAAATATCATCAATTTGCTACAATTCTTAGACAACATAATGTTTCTGGTCGCGAAAATGCTTTTGACAAATTGGTAAATTTATTTCTATGTAAAATAGTGGATGAAACCAATAATCCCGATGAACTCAAATTTTACTGGAAAGGAATTGCCTATGACGATCAATTTAGCTTAATAGATAGATTACAAAAGCTTTACAAAGATGGAATGGAGCGCTTCCTTGGTGAAGATGTAGTTTACATTAGTGCTGATCAAATTGATACTGCATTTGATTTTTTCAAGAATGATCCAGATGCTACTAAGGACACCATAAAAAAATATTTCAAAGAATTAAAATTCTTCAACAACAATGATTTTGGCTTTATTGATGTTCACAATGAAAAATTGTTTTATCAAAACACCGCTATTCTTTTGAAAATTGTTCAAATGCTTCAGGATATTAGATTAAAAACAGATAGCGAATCAGCTAGTGAAGAAAATCAGTTTTTAGGAGATATGTTTGAAGGATTTTTAGATCAAGGTGTAAAGCAATCGGAAGGTCAATTTTTTACACCTATGCCGGTTGTTAAATTTATATTGAAGTCATTACCTCTTGAGTCTATTATTACTAAAGGAGATGAAATACCTAAGGTAATTGATTTTGCTTGTGGGGCAGGTCATTTCTTAAATGAATATTCAAAAGAAATCAGACCAGTAGTAGAAAAAGTAAAAGAAGCTAAAATATCAGACTACTACGAGAATGTGTACGGCATAGAAAAAGAATACCGTTTATCCAAAGTAGCTAAAGTTTCAGCTTTTATGTATGGTCAAGATAATATCAACATTGTCTATGCGGATGCTTTATCTTCTGGTAAAGTAATGAATGATAAAAACATTAAAGACGCCAGTTTCTCAGTATTAGTGGCAAATCCTCCTTATAGTGTTAAGGGATTCTTAGAAACACTCTCAGAAGCAGAAAGAAAAAAATATCATTTGATTGAAACAGTTGGAGAAAAGAGCTATCCGAATAATAATAGTATTGAGACTTTCTTTATTGAACGCGCTAAACAACTATTAAAACCCGGAGGTATTGCAGCTATTATTGTACCTTCTTCAATTCTTACTAAAGGCAAGGCGAAAAGCACATCGGATTCTACCAATATTTACGTAGCAACTCGTGAAATCTTACTGAAGTATTTTGATATTGTTGCTATTGCTGAATTCGGGAGTGGCACATTTGGGAAAACGGGAACCAGTACAGTAACTCTATTCATTAGAAGGAAAAAAGAAAACCCAGCTCCTGCAGATCATTTCAAAAATAGAGTAAATGCTTGGTTTAATTATGATAAAACGAAAGATGGTTTATTCGAAGATGAACATCTATTAAGACATTATTGTAATCATTTGGAGTTAAAATTTGAAGATTATCAAACAATTCTTAAAGGCACTCCGAATGATGAGCTATTAAAAACAGAAATTTTCAAAGAATATCGCAAAGAGTTTGATAATTGGTCAGAAATAAAAAATCTTAAAAAGAAGAAAAACTTTAAAGAGTTAAGTAAAAATAAGCAGCGAAAAGAATTAGAAAATCGCTTTATTCAGTATCTTTTAGAAAACGAAAAAGAAAAGGTCTATTATTTTGTATTGGCAAATCAAAACCCTCAAAAAGTGCTTATTATAAAAAGTCCATCAAAAACTACTGAAATTAAAAAGTTCTTAGGTTATGAATGGAGTGCAGCCAAAGGTAACGAGGGAATTAAATATTTAGGAGGAATCCAACTTGAAAAATTAGAGGGAGAAGACGATGATGAAGGAAATATAGCTTTAGAAGAGGATGATAAACGTGTCTTAAGTAATATTTTTAACCTTAACAATATTAATACACCCCTGTATGATCCACATAATAAATTTAATTTAGGCAAAATCAATAGTCTCATAAACAAGAATTTTGTAGGAGAAAGCTTTAAAGTGCCTCTTCAGCTTGAACCATATGTTATTAAGTCTAGTTTAATTCATCTTATTGATTTTGTTAGGCCAGATTTTAATAAGGGTATTGCAACAAGCCCAAAACGAGTAATTGAAGTTGAATCAAAATGGGATAGCAAGAAGATTGGGGATATTAAAACTTTAATAGTAAAAAAAGGTTCTTCTATAACAAAAAAAGAAGTAGAAGAAGGTAATATTCCAGTAGTTGCTGGAGGTATGTCTTTTGCATATTACCATAATAAATTAAATAGAAAGAAAAATACTATTACAATTAGTGCTTCAGGAGCAAATGCTGGTTTCGTAAACTTTTGGAAAGACTCAATTTTCGCATCAGATTGTACAACTATTAATTCGGAAAATGATGATTTCATTTACTATGTGTTTAATATCTTGAAAGGAATACAGCCTGATATTTTTTCACTAGCTAGAGGAGCAGCTCAACCCCATGTATACCCGGATGACATAAAAGAAATTAAAATTCCTCTTCCTCCATCTGAAGTTCAAAAACAAATTGTTAATGCCTGTGAATCTATTGATAAAGAAGCTGAAAAGGCAGAAAAAGTAATAGAAAAAGAACAACAGAAAATAGAGCTGTTAATTACAAATTTTTCCAATCTTGGTTATCAATTAAAAAAAGTTTCTGACCTAGCAGTAATTAACCCTTCCAAAGCAGAAGTTAGAGAGGTTAGTGACAATACGATTGTTTCTTTTGTTGAAATGGCTTCTGTTAGCGAAGAAGGATATATAGCAGAAAAAGAAGATCGTCTTTTAATAGATGTAAAAAAAGGAAGTTATCGTTATTTCAGAGAGGGGGATATAATTATTGCTAAAATCACACCTTGTATGGAAAATGGAAAATGCGCCATCGCAACTGGATTAACAAATCAAATTGGATTTGGAAGTTCGGAGTTCCACGTATTTAGGGTTAATGAAGAACAAACAAGTAATAAATTCATATTTGCTTTTTTAAATAGAGAAATAGTTAGAAAGGAAGCTGAAAAAAACATGACTGGTTCTAGTGGGCACAGAAGAGTTCCTGATACTTTTTACAAAAACTTACAAATTCCTGTTCCATCTGACCTAAAGATTCAAGAGAAATTAATCTCAGATATTGAAAAGACCGAGATGAAAATTAAGGCTTCACAAGAAATAATAGACGGAATAGCTAGACGCAAGGAGGAAATAATAAAGTCTTTTTTAATAGGAAAGTCTTCAGATAACAAATTAGCTATGGCAGCCGAGCCAAAAGAAGATTATAATAAACCTAAAAAAGAATAACTATTGATCTACCTAATCCTAGATACGAATATATGGCTATACATGGCGAATGGATTTGATGCTGTAAACAACAAGTACAGAGTTGATTCAGATCATCATATGGAGGTGTTTGACGCAATAAAGGAAAAATCAGATACTGGTGAATTCAAAGTATTAATAAACGAAGTTATTTTAACAGAATGGGAACGCAACAAAAAGCAAGCTAATTCATATCAAAATAAGCTTAAATCATCGTTGAAAAAAGAACCCCTTCAATTAGTTGATCAAAAGGATTCTTTAGGTCATGATGTTTTTAAATCAAAATGCAAAGAAATACAGCAAAACTATAAAGACAAAATACAGCAAAACAAGAATCATGTTGAATCAATTGAAGAATTTATAAAGGCGTGTGATTCATTTGAAATTAACGATAATATTAAACTTGAAATAGTCAATCTGGCCATTGAAAAGACTAAAGCTCCTTTTTTAAATAGTAAAAACAATTGTGCTGACGCAGCTATATTATTTGGAGCAATAGAGTTTCTCAAAGAAAACATGATACAAGGTGCTGAACGAGCTGTTTTTGTTTCAAGTAACTATAAAGAATACGGAACCACTAAAGAGTCTAATAACTTTCATCCAGATATAAAAATAAGATCAGATCAAGTCAATTTGGATTATCATCAAAATTTAGGAGACCTTCTTGAATTAACCGAGGAATTGCTCACTGAAATTGAAACCTTTCATGAACTTATTAGAGAAAGTCAACAGTACTTCTCTTGTCAATCATATGTTTGTGAATCAAATGAAAACTTTTCTGGATTTGGTTATTTAGATACACCAATTAGAGTAACCAAGCAAAAAGATCAAACAGATCCAAATCAGTTGGAGTTATTCCAAAAAGAAGAATTACCAACTCCTCTAAAAACTAAATTTGTTTTTCAAGGAAACTGTGTTGTTTGCCAAGAAAGTCACATCGAATGTCCGGATTGTAAATCTTTACTTATTGATCTAAATGAAGCTGATCAATATTACTGTGACTATTGCGAATTAAATTATGAATTAAGCGTTTGTCCTCAAAACCATGATAAAATTATTTATCCAATAAGTATTGAGGAGATGCATTTGTAAAAATTAAGATATGAGTGGATTTAAGTTGCTAGGGATAGTGCCATTAGCAGGATGTGACAATAAATTCCTAAAGAATTTACAGGTAGGCCAACCATACAAGTTTTTCAATAATGTTGAGATTGAGTTAGAGACTGAAGATAATGAAATTAAAAAAGTTCATTATCCAAGAGAAGATTCAACTTCAAATTTATATGAATTAAAAAATGGGATAAATCTTGAAATATCTGCAGTAGTAGGTAAAAATGGTTCTGGTAAAAGTGCTTTGATTGAACTACTGTACTATTTTATTTATGCTATTAGTGCTCACAATGGAAGTAAGAAACTTATTGAAGAAAATTCGGACAAACTTGCAAGAAAAATTGATGCTTTAAAAAAAAGTATTACGAAACTTTTAGAAAATAATCTAACTCAAATAGAGTTGTTTCATATTTTAAAAGAAAATGATTTAACGATTAATTGGAAAGATTTAGAAGGTCATACAAATAGCGTATTATTCTTACAAAAATTATTATCGAATCGATCAGAAAATCTTCATAAACAACAAAAAGATGATTCCGATAATGAAAGAGATATTTGTGAAAAATTAGCTGTAGCAATAATCTATGAAACAGATGAAGGACTTAAGTCATTAAGTTTTTCTGATGGAAGGGTCTGTCTTAAAAACTTCGACTTTCAAGGAAAATTCATAAATTTCGGTGGCTTTGATTTCCCTTCCTTTTTTTATTCCATTAGTCTAAATTATTCACATCACTCTTTGAACTCTAATGTTATTGGTAACTGGATTAATAGCTTATTTCATAAAAATGATGGCTACGCTACACCTGTCGTTATTAATCCAATGAGAGATAATGGGAATTTCAATATAAATAAAGAACTTCATCTCTCAAATGAAAGAATAATGTCAAATATCACTTATGAGGTATCTAGGAGTGAGAATGTTCAATTATTAAATAAATATAAACTAAATAAGCTTTTGTTTTTCGCTAAAAAGGAGTTTAAATTAATAAAATGCGAGGGCTTTACTGATAAATTTGAAAATGTAAAAAGACCAAATACAGATTACTATTCCAAAAAGGCTTTTGATAATCTCATTTCTGTTGAACTAGTTCGTTCAATGAGAGGGGAAAATGTTTTACAAAGTTATACGCCATTTCAAGATTATGCTTTGGGTTATATTGAACATAAAATCCATAAAATAAAGAATAAATACCATGAAAACATTTTTGGAAGTAAACCATTCGATCAAGAGACGTTTGAAGATTTTCTAAAAAATGATACGAGTCATATAACTAGAAAATTAAGACAAGCGATTAATTTCATTGATAAATCAAGAAGTGAAAATTCAATTTGGAATTGGGTAGGTCATTATAGTTATCGCGAATTATCGGTATTAGACTTTCAAAAGTGGTTAGGTGAAAATAATGAAAAGTATAGTAAACTAAATCCTTCTGAACTTATGGATTTTGCACTTCCTGGTTTTTTTAACATTGATTATGAATTATTAGCGCCAGATGGTGGAAGGACTATACTCAGTAAGCTAAGTTCTGGTGAACAACAAATGATTTTTAATATAAATACTGTTACCTATCACCTATATAACTTACAATCCGTATTTGACGATAATTCTAAAATTTCCAACGATAGGCTGAAATATAAAAATATATCTATTATTCTTGACGAAATAGAACTTTATTACCATCCTGATACACAACGAGAATTAGTAAATAATATTTACCTTTCCTTAGAGAACATTAAAGCAAAAGACAAAATTGGAGTTGAATCAATCCACGTTTTATTCCTAACTCACTCTCCCTTTATCCTTTCGGATATTCCTGCTCAAAATATTTTAAGGATGAAAGAAGGTTATCCAATACCTGAAAAAAGCCAAACTTTTGGAGCAAATATCCATAAATTATTGCACAATGATTTTTACTTAGAAAATGGGTTTATTGGCGAATTTGCTAAATCAAAAATCGAAGAGGTGGTAGATTTTCTAAGAATGAAAAAATGGAAGCAGGATGAAAATAATATTAATGAAAGAATCAATTCTACAGAGAATGCAGAAATTAAAAATGACCTGAATATCCAGCTTAAAATTATTGATCTCCAAAAAAGTCGAATAAAATATATTAATAAATCTTTGGACACAAAAAAGTGTCAGGAAATTATTAATTTAGTAGGTGAGCCTGTATTGAGTGAAAGTTTAAATCAATTACTTTCTGAAGTTAATGATATTAAATCAATTGATTAATGATAGCTGTTCATGAAAATAAAGTAGTTCAAATTCAGAAGGAACTCATCTCTGAAATTGAAACACAGCGTAAAAATGCTCTGGGCAACTTGAAAAATATTGATGCGGATTTATTTGATACCACGGAACAGAAATATCTCAAGTATATAATTGATTTATACCAAACGAAAAATCTATTGGTAAAAACTCCAAAAGAAATTGAAACTTTAAAAAAAGATCCCAAATTAAATAATATGCCGCCAAATTCAAGGCGTAACAGTGATGGAAGACAATTGAAAGGATTAAAAAATTTCATATTGGACAGTCTCAATTACAAAGGTCTAAGAAGTTCATTTTACCCCAGGTATTTCCATAAAATAGGAATTAAAGCTTGTGTATATTGCAATTCCGTTTTAACCATAAGTACAGAAAAAACAAAGCCAAGATCAATAGAGTATAAAGGTAATTTTGATGTAGATCACTATCATTCTAAAGATGATTACCCTTTTTTAAGCATCTTCTTGTTCAATTTATACCCATCATGTGCGCCTTGTAATCGCAAAAAAAGTAAGTCAAATAAAATTAAATTTGACCTTTACTCTGATGACCCTAAAAAGGTAGGAAGTTCTCAATTTAAATTTCAACTAGATAATGGATCAAAGGCAAAGTTTCTTTTAACTAAAAATAAAGAAGATCTTCATTTTAATTTTATTTCTGGAACAACTGGTTTTCAAGAAACATTTGGAATACAACAGATTTATGAAACCCAAAAAGATGTAATAGAAGAGTTAATTATCAAACAACATATGTATGATAAAAACAACCGCATTAGTTTATACAATAGCTTTTCAAAATTAAATCTCCATCCAGATTTGTACTTAAGAACTTTGGTTGGAAACTACATTAAAGAGCAACATATCCACAAACGCCCAATGAGTAAGTTTATGCAGGACATTGCTAGAGATTTGGGGATAATCAATTAGGATGGATAAACCCCACTTTCCTCCATCCATCTAATACTTTCTTCAATATCCTTTTCAGAAAACTTATTTTTAGCCTTATGCCAATCATAAACTTTTTGAGTAAGGATTACATCGTTAATGATTGCTTTATCTTCTTTTGCCTCCAACCAACATGCAAATAAGGTTGCCACTAACTCTACTTTTTCAGTTTTCCATTTCCTAAAAGATTCAATTAAAAATTGGATATCCTCATTTACTGAAGAAAAGTATTTAGAATAATAGGGTTCGTAAGCTAATACATTTTCCTGAGGTGTAAAAATCCATTTTTTATATTTCCCCTCTTGGTGAACAATAAACCATCCCTGTTTTTCAAACTCTTTTTTTATTGAATGAATAAACCTATGGTTCATTGGTCCTGCGGCCTGTTTTCTGTAATCTGCTGCAAATTTCATTTCTGAAGTTTGCTCAGCTAAATAAACGAGCTTTTGAAACTTAACGACTCCGAATGTCCATTCACTATGATATTCATGTGCTATCTTTGCAGCAAGAACTGCTCTTCGAAAATAGGATTGACTTTTATTTAGCTCTTTACTAACCTTTGGTTTGTTTTTAATATTTAATTCATTCAAGCCTTTTGCTACATAAGCATTAATATCAACACCTTCTTCTTCTAAATAGTGTTCAGATGATTCTACAGAATGACTTACAGCATTGGCGCTATCTAGTATCAATTTATCAATTCCCTTTGAATTCATGTTTAAATTAGTTTACTTGGTTAAACTTACAACATTCCTTTTAACTGTGTCAACCCTCCTGATTCTATTATTATATTCACGTGATGTGATTTCTAATTTTTTAATTATCTCTGCTGGTTTATAATCTTTTGTATATCTTAATTCAAACACATTCAACAAATCCTTGTCATTAGCTATTTCCGAACGTATTTTATCAAGCGTATCATTTAGGTCAATTGAATTATGAATATCAAATGTTTCGTTAAATGCATTTTCTACAGAAATCCCATTTGAATCATGATTTTCATAAAGCACTTCTCTCTTTTGTCCTTCAAGATTTTTATGGTTGAATATGAGTCTTCTCAGAATATTATACTTTAAATACCAAACTAAATCTGGATTACGTGAAGGAATAAATTTTTCCGGGTTTTCCAAATACCGCTTAATTGATTCCATTGCAAAGTCGTAAGCTAAGTCCGCTTTGTTTTTCGAGAGACGCAGCGTGCTGTCTCCAATTAACTTTAAAGCATATGCCATCAATACCTTTATTAAGTCAGAAAGCACCTTTTTATCACTGATTGAATTGTAATCAGAGGTAATTCGAAACGGTGATTTGTTCTGTCCTTTCATAGTAATATGCTGATGAAATTATTTTTTTTCAGTTCTACTGAAAATTTCTTTTTTTCATCAGCATTAATTTAATAAGGGGTTAAAGTTAACCAAATTGATACAAATTATATTAAAACTGTAAAAATGAATAAAAACAATTACTTAAATAATGTACTAGAAAGTTACAGAATGAGCCATGTTGATGACTTAATGGAAAAGTACAAAGAAAAGCGAGAGATAATCAAAGACGCACTAGTCGATAAGTTTAAAGATCAAATTGTAACCAGAGCAATAAACTCTGGTTCGTATGCAAAACATGATGCAATAAACATCAAGTTTGATTTAGATGTGTGTCAACCATTTAAGCGCAATGCATTTGACACATTAGAAGAAATGGCAGATGCTGTTTTTGACTTTTTCAATGAAGAGTTTGAAGATGATGACTTTGTAAAATACAAAACGAGAAAACAACGCGTTTCAACGGGTATTACATTTGTTATTGATGGAGACGAAATTCAAATGGATATTGTTCCCGGAAGAGAACTAAGTGTAGAGGATTATGTTGAAACCAACCGATTGAATTTATATGTTCGTCCAAAACTACTTCAACCTGCAAGTACAACCCAAACAAACATTCAAAAACACATTGAGTTGGTTAAAGGGAAAAATACGGAGAGAAGTATTATACGATTGTTAAAAGTTTGGAAAACAAATAAAAACAACACTAGGATAAAATCTTTCTTTGTAGAGCTAATCACGATTAAAGCATTTGAAAAATGTTCCGATGTTCCGACTGGCATTTGGGAGCAACTAGAAATGGTATTGGAATTTATCCGTGATAATGTAGAGACAATTCGCCTAGAAGACCCCGCTAACTCAAACAATGTTGTTTCAGATATAATGACTAAAACTGAAAAAGAAAGTTTGTATTGGGATATGAAACAAATGCTAGAGTTGATAGAATCTTCAGCTGACAACTTAAAATCATACTTTCCAGTAAATGATGATTTTTATGAAGAGGAGGAGGATAAGGATTCTGCAGCTTTGGATATTGCCAGATCAGGAGTAGTACAAAAACCATGGTGCAAGTATTAAATGAACAAAGTCATAAAAGATATCGATAGTGCCTTGGTCTCATACCCAACTTTACAAAGAGTTAAGGAATATGGATTTATTAGGGTAAAGGGGGGGATACCGTTGATACATCCTGAAAAGGGTGAATTCGATAGGTATGAAGTACTAATAATATTTCCTAAAAACTTTCCAAAGTGCTTTCCCAAAGTAATTGAAATAAGTGAAAAAATTCCCAGAAATGCTAATAGACATGTGAATTACGACAATACACTTTGTTTAGCAGTTGAGCCTGAAGAACAGGCAATTGCTAAAAACGGAATTTCTTTCAAATTCTTTTTAGACAAAGTACTTGTGCCTCATTTAGCTCGTGAGACATTCAGAGAAAACAAAGGTTTTTATCCTGACGGTGAGTATGCTCACGGTTATGATGGAATTTGGGAGTATTATAAATCTATTTTAGATAAAGAAGATAAGCAACTAATACTTGAAGAGTTGGAACAAGTTGCAAATTCATCTTGGCCAAAAAGGAACGATAAATGTTCATGTGGAAGCGGAAAGAAATTTAAAAAATGTCATATGGATATATGGTTAGAAGTATTGAAGTCTGGTAAGCCCTATGTGCAGAATCAAATTCAAATTTTAAAAAACAATATAAATAATGAGTGAGAACAAAAAAATAGATATCAAATCGTTGTTCAATGGTTTGCAAAACCAAATGATTGCAACATTAAGCACCAATCGCGATTTTATTACACATCCTGGATCAAAAGGTGATTCCCTTGAAAATGCATGGATTGAATGGTTGCGAAAATATCTACCGAATAGATATAGTGTAGATAAAGCAATTGTCATAGATCATAAAGGAAATACAAGTCATCAAATCGATATCGTTATTTATGACAATTGGTTTACACCCTTCATTTTCTCTCAAAATGGATTTCATTATATTCCAGCAGAAGGAGTTTATGCAGTATTTGAGGTAAAGCCTGATATTAATGGAACTTGCAAAGTAGATGGTGAAAGTATTTCTTACATAGAGTACTCAGGAAGAAAAATTGAAAGTGTGAGAAAACTACTACGAACTAGTACTAACATGATTAACTCAGGTCGTAAATTAGATCCTAGACCTTTAACAAAAATTGTTGGTGGCATTTTATCTAGTACGAATTCATTTTCACATGAAAACAATAATACCATTGAGTCACACATAAAAAAGCAGAGCAACCTTAGGAGTATTGACTTAGGCTGTATTGCAGATTATGGAAGTTTTTTTGTTGACTATGAGCCAGCTGAAGAAATAAATAAAAATGGTCAACAAAAATATCTTGAATATTACGACCAAAGGACTTTTAAAGAGCTGAAATTCAGTAAGACAGAGAATTCATTGGTTACATTCTTTATGCAACTTACAAGATATTTACAACAAGCTATCGGAACTGTCCCTGCGATAAACCTCCAGTCTTACATGGACAAAATAGATGAGGAAATAGATGAAGAAATTTAAAAAAATAAGTTATGAGTAAAACAATAAAATATGCAAAAAATGGCGCACTAATTGGAGGAATGGCATTTTTAGTTGCCAATCTAATTAAACAACTAATAAGAATTGATGAAGATCCAAACTTAAAATTTGATTGGGAGGACTTTTTACTTTCAGGCGGTAAGGGGGCATTGATTGGTGGTGGAGCAGGTGTAATAGCAGGAAGTATTAAGGATTATAACAATTCTTTGGAAAAACCTTTAAACACAAGTTTTATTTTGAATGACTTCATTGGTGAAATGACTTTGGATACAAGGGATATTCATTATAGATTACTAGAAAACAAGGCTGTTAAAATTACTAGTATTATTAATACAAATTATGCAGATGTAATTGATGGTTCAATCATTCGATATGGTTCAACAGAAGAAAATACCGCTCTAAAGGATGATTTTGATATTGATATCAGTGTTCCATTTGCTCCCAAAAGTTTTTCATCAACTAAATTAATGTTTGATGAATTATATGACTTCCTTGAAGACAACTATGAAGACAAAGATTTAATTACGATAAGACCTCAAAAAACATCTATAGGTTTATTATTTAATATCAAAGGAAAGGAATTTAAAGTTGATATTGTACCCTTAAAAAGAACAAGAAATAAAAAAGAAAGTAGTTCAGGTTATCTCATTGTAAATAAAAAATCTTTATTTCAAGAAGATTCATATACTAAAACGGATATATCCACATTGAGGTCTATTAAACTGAGTCCAGTACAACAAAAAGTTCTTGTAGCAATTAAAGGTTGGAAAAAGAACTATGACGTACCAATAAGCTCTCACTTAGTTAAACTCTTTATTCTTGATGCTTACAAAGCAAATCAGGGAGCTATTCCTCGTGATTTAACTAAAAAGCTTTTAATGGTTCTTTATCATATCAGAAATGAAATCAACTTTAAGCGAATAGTAAGCATTGAAAACACAAATAACGTTCTTACAGACATGAAAGAGAGCAAAAAAGAAAAAATCAGAATAGCATGTGATGAAGTGATAGAAGAATATAATTATCAACCGAATTCAATTCTTCATTATTTCACTAACAATTAATTAAAATCCTGCGCCTAATCCGCTTCCACCTCCAAGTTCCCTCATAGCTTAGCTACGGTGCAATATGTCTAAGAAAGAGCTTCCAAGGTCGCTTTCCCTATCCATGCACCAATGAGGATGAACTGTCTGAACTATATGGTAATCGTTTAAGGTCAAGATTGCGAAAAATGTTCAACCTCATCAGCTTCCTTAGAGAAACTGCTGATAAAAGAGAATAAATTATAATTCCATGAATCTTTCATTTCATCATATTTTATACAAAAAATAACTAGAACTAAAATAAGTAGGTGTTTCCACGTGTTTGAAAAACGTGTTTTCACGCTATACTTTAAATTAATCCAAAAAGTTCTTAATTAAACACTGTATCAACTAAAAAGGGCAACTATCCATAGTCTTTAGTTATCAAATAATACACTTAAACCGACTGAAATGCGTTAGATAACAATAGTGTCGGAAAAACAAAAAAGGAGGCCAAAAGAAAACGGGGTTTATTAATTTTTTCAAAATGAGTCAAAATAAATGCACAAACAGATAATGATATAGTTAAGAGTAGTAGTCTATGGTTGGATTCCCATAAAAGATGAGCTGAAACTACGGCAACTATCATAAAATAATAGATTGGAATAGCCTTTTTTAAGTCTTTGATAGAACTCTCAAAACTTGAACTTAAAAACCGAAGTATAGTAATCAATAAATATGGCAGAAACAAAATAATAGATGTGAGAAGCCCATTTGCAATACTTTCTATAAAAATATTTGAGATATGGAATAGATCTGTTTTACTCAGCTCACCATTAAAGGTAGGAACGTAGCTGTGTATAGAATGTGTTATAATCATAAGCCCAGCTATAATAAAGGCTATTATCGGCTTTAAAATTTGTAAAGAGACATTTTTAATTGCTAATTCAATAATTCTTTCCATAATAATAAAATAATTTAATCAATGTCCAAAGTACAAAAAAAACAAAATAGGTCAAAATCTATTTAGAAATAATCAAAATAGAAAATAAAGACATAATTACTTAAACTTCATTTTTCGAATTCTTTTATATAGGTTTATCTTGGCATAGACAGAAAACCGCAATATTTATAAAAAGCATATATTTCTACGTGCTTTAAAAACGAAGTTTCACGTTATATAAATCAAATAGTTAATAATTTAATACTCTTTCAATTAATAAGTCAAAACCTAATTAGCTCTCGAAGAATATAAAAAACATAAGAGGAAAAAAAACGAGCGTTCTTTTCCCTCTTACTATCAACCTAACCACCTAAATCGTTACTAAGATAAAAATAATATTTGTTAAAAAAAATACTTTACTCTAATCTTGAGTGTTTTATA
>Ga0209075_1002403_pt1 | contig 16515 bp, 15 predicted proteins | sample Stecom2011_FD_187523 | JGI IMG/M metagenome (GOLD analysis project Ga0209075, IMG submission 187523) | Agricultural soil microbial communities from Utah to study Nitrogen management - Steer compost 2011 (SPAdes) (version 2) | ecosystem: Environmental > Terrestrial > Soil > Agricultural land...
TTTTTGCACGTACCGCAGCTGAAGTATCAAGTGCGTTAGCACCAGTGGCAAGCTGAACAGCAATACCGGTAGCAGGCATGCCATTGTAGAAGCTGTCGGCCATATAGTTTTCAGCGCCTAGCTCAACACGAGCGACATCTTTTAAACGTACCTGAGAACCGTCGGTATTTACTTTAATTAGAATGTTTTCAAACTCATCGACGTTCTCTAAACGTGTCTGAGCAATGATGGTTGCGTTGATTTGCTGGCCTTTAAGAACAGGCATACCACCAATTTGACCGGCAGCGAACTGGCTGTTTTGTTCAGCCACTGCTGAACGAACATCTAAAGGTGTTAAACCAAAAGCGTTTAGCTTGTCAGCTTTTAGCCATATACGCATGGCGTACTGGGCACCAAAGATTCTTAACTCACCAACACCGTTGGTGCGTGATAAAGGCTCTTTAAGGAAACTGTTGGCATAGTCAGCCAAGTCGTTCTTGTTCATGCTACCGTCTTCAGAAACAAGACCGACAACCATTAAGAAGGAAGACGAAGCCTTAGTAACACTGATACCCATTTGCTGAACTTCCATTGGCAGCAATGGTTCAGCTAAGGACAGCTTGTTTTGTACCTGTACCTGAGCAATGTCAGGGTCAACACCAGGAGCAAAGGTAATGCTTAAGCTGGCGTTGCCTGAGCTACTGCTCTGAGATGACATATACAGCATGCCATCAAGGCCGGTCATGTTCTGTTCAATAACCTGAGTTACGCTGTCTTCTAGCGTTTGTGCAGAGGCGCCAGGGTAGTTAGCTGAAATACGAATTTCAGGTGGTGCAATGCTTGGGTACTGCTGTACCGGCAATGAAAACAGGGAAATAGCACCTGCTAACATAATAATAATTGCTATCACCCATGCGAAGATGGGACGATCGATAAAAAACTTAGCCATATAAACCCCTATTTATCCTGGCTTTTTTCTGAAGCATCTTTTTTAGTGACGTCTTCAGGTGTAACCGGAGAACCAGTCTGTACTTTTTGTAAGCCGGTCACTATGACACGCTCACCAGCTTGCAAACCGCTTTTAACCAGCCATTGATCATTTAGTGCGCGGGTAATTGCAACCACACGCAGCTCTGCAATGTTGTCATCATTAACAACTAAGGCGGTGGTGACAGAGTTGGCTTGACGAATAATGGCTCTTTGCGGAACAGTTAAAGCGTCTTCTATATGAGAGCTTGGTACTTTAGCGCGTACGAACATGCCAGGTAATAAAGAACCGTCTTCGTTATCAAATAATGCACGTACGTTAACAGTACCGGTTGATGGGTCAACGCTGACATCAGCAAATTGCAATGTCCCAGTTTCTTTATGCTCAGTACCGTCGTCTAGTTCGATGGTGATAGTACGTGATAAAGCAGGGTTCTTCATACGAATTAAAGAAGCTGCAGGACGCTGGATATCTACATACACAGGCGAGATTTGACGAATGGTGGTTAAAGCATTGCCTTGTTGTGCTGAAACTAACGCACCTTCAGTAATGTTAGAACGGCTAATAATACCAGAAATAGGCGCAGTGATTTCAGTGTAACTTAGGTTAACTTTGGCACTACGAACAGCCGCTTGTGCTGCTTTTACTTGCGCTTGGGTTTGCTTTGCTAAGGCTTCTGAGTCATCCAGTTCTTGCTGGCTGATAGCAGATTTTTTTGAAAGTGCTTTGTAACGGTCAGCTTTTAATTTGGCTGCATAAGCATTGGCTTCGGCAACGGATAACTGAGCTTCAGCACTTTCTAATTGTGCTTGGTATAAAGACGGGTCAATTTGATAAAGCTTATCGCCCTTATTAATAATTGCGCCTTCTTCAAAGAAACGTTTGGTGATAATACCGTTAACCTGTGGACGGATTTCAGCAGAACGGAAAGCCGATACGCGCGCAGGTAATAAGTCAGTTAGCTCTACCGTTTGGGTAGACAGAGTAACGACCTCAACAGCAGGAGGAGGCATTTGCATTGCGGCGTCACCTGCAGGGTTGTTATCTCCGCAGCCACCAAGAACTAGAAATACACTAAGTAGAAGTGGTAGTTGGAAACGTAACTGGGTTTTCATTTTTCCCATAATATCCTCATTAAGCACGACCCTGCGGAGCAAAGCCTGATTGTTACTATTAAAATTAACAGAAGACTGCATTTATATACTTTTAGCGGGGGGATCGCTAGGCTTTACAGCTGAGATGCATTGTTCACCTATTTGGAACAATGCTTAAGCGCATTGCCTTTAAAGCTTATTATAAAGGGGTCTATCATACCTATCCTTTGTGAAGTATGCAGTTGCTTTGATGTTTATTTACGTCCGTATGAATAAATAGACTAACTGTTGGTCATAGCGAACTTCGTTGTTATATTGGTTGCAGTTTATTATTAGGGATAACGATTATGTTAAGTGTTCTCGCCAAGCTATTAAAAGCTTTAAATTCTGATGCCTCACCCAGTCAAATATCGCTTGCTGTGAGTCTAGCGCTAATAATAGCGCTCACTCCATTCTTTAGTTGGCACAATGCCATAGTGTTGTTAATTGCTTTAGTAGTGCGTGTGAATCTTAGTGCTTTCCTATTGGCATTGGCTGGCTGGTCGGTGCTGGCATGGTTTGTGGACCCCTTCAGTATCAATGTTGGTACAAAACTACTAACAGCACCTGGTTTACAAGAAACCTGGGTAGCCATGTATCAAATTGATTTCTTACGCATTACCAAATTTAACCACACCTTAGTGTTGGGTGGTTTGGTGGTGTCTTTAATAGCTTTTATTCCTGTTTTCTTATTAAGCCGTTTCTTGGTGGTGCAGTACCGTGCCAAAGTATTGGCTTGGGTAGAGCGCTTGTGGATTGCCAAGTTTCTTAAAGGCAGTAAGTTTTATCGTCTTTATCAGTCCATCGCGGGTTAAGGAGAAATTGTATGTTTAGTTGGATTCGTTGGTGGGGTTTGATTGTTTTTGTGGTTATTTTTGGTGGCGGTACCGCTTTCTTTATGTTGGCTGCTGGCCCGTTAGCAAAACTCAGTATAGAAAAAATCGGTACCATGGTGAATGGTGCCTTGGTTGAAGTCGACAGCGCTGCGGTTACCTTTAATCCATTAGGGTTGAAAGTGACAGGCTTACAAGTGGCGGATGAAGCACAGCCTATGCGTAACGTGCTTGAGTTTAAACAGGCAGTGGCCGAGCTAGAGTTAGCTCCATTGCTAATTGGTAAAGGCATTATCCGTGAGCTGAGTATCGATGGGATGGAGTTTGATACTCCAAGAAAAACGTCTGGTGCCGTCGAAAAGCCTAAGGACGAAGCAAAGCCTAAAGAGCCAAGTGCAATTGAATCTGCTTTGGCTGATGTTGAGCTACCCAGTGCTAAAGAGATATTAGCCAATGAGTCATTAACAACAGACGACGCCGGTGTGGCCTTTAAAGAAAGCTATGCCAGTAATAAAGCCATTATTGATGAAAAACTTGATGCTGTACCTGATGAAAGTGCTTTAAAAGCTTATGAAGATGAAATTAAAGCCATCACTAGCGCTAACATTAATTCTGTAGAAGACTTTAGACGCAGCAAAGCTCAGCTTGATAAGGTTAAAGAACGCTTTAAACAGGACCAAGCTGCCATTACCGAAGCCCGCGCTGCTGTAAAGCAAGGCAAAGAAGAAATAAGCACCGCTTTAAAAGAACTAAAAGATGCTCCGGGCAAAGACTTGGCCAGAATTCGTAATAAGTACCAACTTAATGCTGATGGTGCTTCTAATCTAACCGCTACCTTATTTGGCAGTGAAGCGGGTGATACTGCGGCTAAAGCTTTGTATTGGTATGAGAAAATAAAACCTTATTTATCCAGCTCTGATGATGAAGAAAGTGCTGAGACTAAAAAAGAAATGAAGCCTCTACGTGCCGCAGGAAGCTATATTCACTTTCCAACAGACAATCCTTGGCCCACAGCGTTATTACGTCACTCATACGTTACCGCCAGTGTGCCAGCAGGAACCATTGGTATAGAAGCAAAAGATATTACTCATCAGCCTAAAGTGCTGGGTCGACCTGCTGTGGTTAATGTTGAAAGCACAGCGCTTGAAAACATTGAAGATTTAAAAGCAAACTTGGTCTTTGACCATACTAAAAGCCCAGGCAACGACAGTCTTAAGCTTAAGATCACTAACTGGCAGCCCGATGATTTTAAATTGGGCATGGGTGATATAAAACTAACCTCCGCCAAAGTGCAGATAAAAGCAGACGCCAATGTTAGTCGTGGCAATTTGGTTGCGAAGGGTGATGCCGATTTCGGTCAAGCAGGTTTTGTAGGCGGTGGCAAAACCTTTGTTGCTAAAGAGCTGGGCTTAGCCTTAGCGAATATCAAAGAATTTAATATTCATGCCGAAGCCAAAGGTAAAGTGGCCAAGCCACGTGTTTCTATTAGTTCAGACTTAGACAGCCAGCTGAGTAAAGCCTTTAATCAGCGTTTAAAAGCCAAACAAGACGAGTTAGAGCAACAGTTGAAGCAAGAGCTTAATGCCAAACTTGAAAATGCTTTAGGAGAACATGCTGGTATTTTAGAAGAGCTTAATAATGTTGAAGGCGGCTTAGATGCTAAGTTAAATAAGCTAAAAGACTTGGCCTCAAGTGAAGTTGATGACTTTAAAGAACAACAAAAGCAGGAAGCTAAAGAAAAAGTTGAAGAAGAAAAAGACGAGCTTAGATCCAAAGCCAAAGATAAGTTTAAGAAGTTATTTTAATGACGTCTTATACGGCTTAGGATAATGGCTGCTTTTTATTTAAAAAAACTGATCGGAATGTGGCTAATGCCCATTCCGTTAACCCTTTCTGGCTTGTTACTGGCGCTGTTTTTATGGAAACGTAGACCACGTTTAAGCCAAGCTTTAGTTGCCTTCAGCTGCTTGTGGTTAGCGCTAACCAGCTGGCATCCTGTGGCTGATAAGCTGTTGGCACCCTTTGAAAATCATTATCCCATGTTTGATAGGCAACAGCCCGTTGATGCCGTTGTAGTATTAGGCGGCTGCCATGCCAGTGACGCTACTATGCCACCGGCAGCGCAGCTTTGTACTTCCAGCCTTTTTCGGTTAGTAGAAGGACTGCGTATTTTAGAGGCTAACCCACAAGCGTTGTTGTTTGTGTCTGGCTATAAAGGCACAGATAAACGTGCGCATGCAGAAGTAATGCAAGAGGTGGCTGAAAGCTTTGGTGTCGATTCTAAACGCATACGGAGCTTCTCGTCGCCACGAGATACCGAAGAAGAAGCGATGGTTATGCAGCCTTACTTAAAAGATTTACGCTTTGCTTTGGTAACTGAAAATTCTCACTTACCCCGTGCGCTGGTCTTTTTTGAAGCGCTAAACCTTAACGCCATTGCTGCACCGGCCATGCGCATGAGTGTGGAAGATTCTGATTGGCGGATAGGCGCGCAAGCCGCGCAAAAGACAGAGCGGGCAATGTATGAACTGCTGGGAACACTTTGGCAAAAGCTAAAAGGCAGTAAGAAGTAATTTTGAATTTTTAATTGTGAATTTTAAATTATTTTTGGGTGATGGGCGCTTTGTCGCGCCCGCTAACTTGCAACAGCTTAAACGATGTATGAATTAAAACTAAAAATACAACCCAGCTTCTAGTTGAGCTTCTTCACTCATCATATCGCGGTGCCAAGGTGGGTCGAAGACTAATTCAACTTCAACGTTTTCTACGTTAGGCACTTTCGACACACGGTATTTTACATCGGAAATCATGACCGGGCCCATACCACAGGTAGGAGCGGTTAAAGTCATCTCTATTTTAACGTTGTTACCATCAATATCGATTTTATAAATTAAGCCTAAATCCAATAAGTTAATTGGAATTTCAGGGTCATAAACGGTGCGTATGGTTTCTTCAATTTGTTCAAGGTGAACCTTACCATCGCCATAGTCTTTGTAGTCAAACTCCAGAGTTTCAAGGCCAAAAGCGCCAGCGTCGGTACCATCTATGCGCACCATATTGCCTTCATAAATGACGGTGTAACTGCCACCTAACGCTTGACTGATAGTAACGAAGCTACCTTCAGGAATAACTACTGGAGCGCCTGAGGGCACTGCACGTCCAGGGCAGGCGGACTGTGCTACTACCATTCTTTTTTCCATCGGTCGTCTCCTAGGCGCTAAAAGATTCACCGCAACCGCAGGGGTTACTGGCTTTTGGGTTTAAGTATTTAATACTGCTGTTCAGGCCTTCAGTAGCGTAGTCGATGACTGTGCCATTTAATACTTGAGCGGCATCGTTGGGTACAAATAGCGTTATATCATCGTTAATAGTAATGACCTGTTCCCCTTCAGGAATTTGGTCGATAAAATTTAGCTCATATTTAAACCCAGAGCAGCCACTTTTCTTTAACCATAAGCGAATGCCTTTAGCATCAGCTTTGTTTTTTAACTGCTTACTGAAGTGTTTAATGGCGGCGTCAGTCATGCTGATGTCAGCAGGGCTGTTGGCCTTAGCGTTAGGATCCCAAGTTTCAGTTGTCATAAGCTTGCACCTAAAGTAAAAAAGATTTGGCTTTCTCAAGGCCTTTAAATAAGGCCTCAACTTCTTCTATTGTATTATAGAAGGCAAAGCAAGCGCGCACGGTACCAGGGATGGCAAACTGTTCCATAATGGGCATAGCGCAGTGATGACCAGTTCGCACGGCAATGCCTTGTTGGTCTAGTAAAGTACCGACGTCAGCTGGGTGTGTGCCTTCTATTAAAAAGCTCAGTACTGATGCTTTATTGGCCGCAGTACCGATAATACGTATTCCACCAATTTGCTCAGCTAGCTCATTGGCACGTGCTAATAAAGCGTGCTCATGGGCGGCTATGGCTGGGCGGTCTAGGCTTTCTAGGTAGTTTAGTGCTGCTGCTAGGCCAATGGCACCGGCAATATTGGGCGTACCTGCTTCAAACTTAAAGGGTAGGCCGTTAAAGGTGGTTTTAGCGAAGCTGACCTGTTCAATCATTTCACCACCACCTTGGTAAGGCGGCATAGCATTCAACAAATCTTCTTTACCATACAGCACACCAATGCCTGTAGGGCCAAATACTTTATGGCCAGAGAAAGCATAGAAGTCTACGTCTAAGGCTTGTACGTCTATCGGAAAGTGCGATACCGCTTGCGCACCATCGACCAATACTAAGCTGTTATTGGCGTGCGCTAACTTAATAATATCGGCCACAGGGTTAATAGTGCCTAGCGCATTAGAGACATGCGTAATAGCAACTAATTTCACTGCGCTGGTTAAAAGGGTCTTATAGGCCGCTAAATCTAACTCGCCGTTGTCTAGTACAGGAATAGGCACTACTTTAGCGCCTTTTTCTTCAGCCAGTATTTGCCAAGGAACTATGTTGGCGTGGTGCTCCATGGCCGAAACCAAAATCTGATCACCGGCTTTAATGTTGCTGCGACCCCAGGTAGAGGCCACCAAGTTAATAGATTCAGTGGTGCCTTTGGTCCAAATGACTTCGTTGGTGCTGTTAGCATTCACAAAGTCTTTGACGGCTACACGGGCGTTTTCAAACAAGCCTGTGGCTTGGTCGCTTAGTGTATGCGCTCCACGGTGAACATTGGAGTTTTGTAAGCTGTAAAACGTATTAATAGCGTCGATAACCACTTTAGGCTTATGCGTGGTAGCACCGTTGTCGAAGTAAACTAAAGGCTTGCCGTTTACTTGTTGCTGTAAAGCCGGAAAATCCGCTCTAATGGCATTAACATCAGCATGACTTAAGCTCATAGCAAATCCTTGTCCACTATATGACTGCTGAGTTCTTCTGAGTCACGACCAAAACGGCGCGCTAATAGTGGGCGCAGTAAGTTAGTAATGGCCGGGTGTGGCAGTGCTTGTAATAGTTCGTTAATAAAGCCGAAGCTTAAAATAACGTTGGCTTCTTGTTTGCTGATACCGCGGCTTTGTAAGTAGAAACTGGCTTCTTCATCTAATTGAGAAACCGTTGCGCCGTGCGCACATTTGACGTCATCGGCGTAAATTTCTAGCTCTGGTTTAGTGTATATTTCAGCGGTATTGGTTAACAATAAGTTTTTGTTACTTAGCTCTGAGTGTGTTTTTTGCGCATCCGCATGAATATGAATACGGCCGTTAAATACAGCACGAGCTTTATCGTTAATAATGCCACGGAACACTTCGTTACCAGTACAGTTAGGTACTTTGTGTTCAATACTGGTGTGGTAGTCGACCACGTCAGAGTTTTGCGGCACATAAACACCAGAGAATTCTGAATGCGAGCCACCAACGTTGTGGTTTACTACTATATCGTTACGGCTAAGCTTACTACCCAAGCTTAAGTGGAAAGCGTTGTAGCGAGAATCACGACCCAATTCAATATGGGTGCTACCAATATGCTGCGCTTGTTCCTGCATGGTTAATAAACGGTAATGCTGAATGCGGGCGTTGTCGCCGACGCTTATCTCTGTCAAAGCATTGGTAAAACTGATTTGTGCTTTGCTGTCTGAACCATAATGTTCTACTACAGTTGCTTCTGCGCCTGCTTCTACAACCACTAATACACGGTTGTTTACTGTGAACGGTTGGCTGTCTTCAGTGGTTAAGTAGCTGATTTGAATAGGCTGGCTAAGTTGTTGGTTTTTAGCCACATGCACTAACACACCTTCGCTGGTGCTGGCGTTATTCAAGTCATTAAATAAGTGCGCTGTACCCTGAGCTTGAGCTAAAACAGTACCCAGCTTTTCTTTAATTAAGCTTTGCTGTGCGTCATTGGCTTGGCTAAACAAGCTGACTTGTTCTAGTGCTAAGGCATCCGACAGTTCAGTGTTTAAAAAGCCGTTTACAAACACTAAGCGTGCAGAGTTTAAGTCAGCAATAGTGGCAGCTTGGGTCAGCTCTTCGTTTAGCCCACTGTTGCTTGCTTTAGCGTATTCACTGCTGGCAAGATTAAACAGCGAAGTGAAACGCCACGCTTCGGTTTTACGGGTAGGCATAGCGGCTTTACTAAAAGCGGTTAGCCCTTGTTTTTTTAGCTCGTCTAAAAAGGGCAAGGTCTGAGTGGATTCAGCCAGAGCCAGTTGTTGAGCTTGAAATTGTTCAGCCATGTTTACGCTACTCCGTTAGTTGCTTCTTCTAACCACGCATAGCCTTTTTCTTCTAGTTCTAATGCCAGCTCTTTGCCACCGGTTTTAACAATACGACCGTCGGCCAGTACGTGAACGAAATCTGGCACTATGTAATCTAATAGGCGCTGATAGTGAGTCACAATTAGGAAGCTACGCTCTGGACTGCGCATTGAGTTCACGCCATTAGCCACTACTTGTAGGGCGTCAATGTCTAGGCCCGAGTCGGTTTCATCAAGAATGCATAATTGAGGCTCTAGCATCATCATCTGTAGCAGTTCGTTACGTTTTTTCTCACCACCAGAAAAGCCTTCGTTAACACCACGCTTTAAGAAGTTTTGGTCTAGGTCAACGGTTTTACACTTTTCGCGCGCCAGCTTTAAAAACTCAACTGAGCTCATGGCTTCTTTGCCTTGGCCGGCACGAATAGCATCAACAGAGGCTTTTAAAAATTCTAGGTTAGAAACGCCCGGGATTTCTACAGGGTATTGGAACGCTAGGAATAAACCTTCCTGAGCACGCTTTTCTGGCTCTAATGCTAAAATATCTTTGCCGTTTAAAGTGGCGCTGCCGCCTAGTACTTCGAATTCTTCACGACCGGCTAATACATTGCCTAAGGTACTTTTACCAGCACCGTTAGGGCCCATGATGGCGTGGACTTCACCTGGTTTAATGTCGAGGTTTAGGCCTTTTAGGATTTGATTGCCTTCTACAGAGGCTTCTAAATTTTTGATGCTTAGCATATTCGTTCCAATTCTAAATTTATAAAGTTCAGTTTAAATGTTCGTTGTAGGGTGGGGCGTATTAACCCACCGCACCTTCAAGAGAAACTTCTAATAACTTGCCTGCTTCTACGGCAAATTCCATGGGAAGTTCTTTGAACACCTCTTTACAGAAACCGTTTACGATCATGGAAACAGCTTTTTCGGTATCAATACCACGTTGGCGGCACAGGAATAGTTGGTCTTCACTTACGGTTGAAGTAGTGGCCTCGTGCTCAACAATGGCACTGGCGTTTTTACTTTCAATGTAGGGGAAGGTATGTGCACCGCATTTGTCGCCAATTAATAGCGAGTCACACTCGGTAAAGTTTCTCGCACCAGTAGCACCTGGGTTCATACGAACAAGGCCACGGTAAGTACTGTTACTTCTGCCAGCAGAAATACCTTTAGCAATAATGGTCGACTTGGTGTTTTTACCTAAGTGAATCATCTTGGTACCGGTATCGGCTTGCTGCATGTTATTGGTGAGGGCAACTGAGTAGAACTCACCAATGGAATTGTCGCCTTTTAAAATAACACTTGGGTATTTCCAAGTAATAGCAGAGCCTGTTTCTACTTGAGTCCAGCTAACTTTAGCGTTGGTGTGGGCAATGGCGCGCTTGGTAACAAAGTTGTAAATACCGCCTTTACCGTTTTCGTCGCCTGGGTACCAGTTTTGTACGGTGCTGTACTTAATTTCAGCATTATCAAGGGCTATTAGCTCTACAACCGCGGCGTGCAGTTGATTTTCATCACGCATAGGGGCGGTACAGCCTTCAAGGTAAGAGACGTGTGAACCTTCTTCGGCAACAATTAAGGTACGTTCGAACTGACCAGTGTTAAGTTCGTTAATGCGGAAATAGGTAGACAATTCCATCGGGCAGCGTACGCCTTTGGGAATGTACACAAACGAACCGTCGGTAAATACAGCACTGTTTAATGCTGAGAAGAAGTTGTCGCGCTGAGGTACAACCGTGCCTAAATACTTTTTAACCAGTTCTGGGTGGTGTTGAATGGCTTCAGAGATGGGCATAAAGATAACACCCGCTTCGGCTAGTTTTTCGCGGAAGGTGGTGATAACAGAAACAGAGTCAAACACCACGTCCATGGCAACACCGGCCAATTGCATTTGCTCATGCAAAGGAATACCTAGCTTTTCGTAGGTTTTAATTAGCTCAGGGTCTACCTCGTCTAAGCTTTTAGGGCGGTCTTCCATGCTTTTAGGGGCAGAGTAGTAAGAGATGGATTGAAAATCCATTTCTTCAATTTGCAAATGCGCCCAATCTGGAATTTCCATCTCTTGCCAAGCGTGAAAAGCTTTCAGGCGCCAGTCGGTCATCCATTCAGGTTCATTTTTCTTAGCGGAAATAAAACGAATAACGTCTTCATTCAATCCAGGTGCGATTGTGTCTGACTCAATGTCGGTGACGAAGCCCGCTGCGTATTCGTTGCTTATACGGCGTTCGATTTCTGCGGTATTGCTCATAAGTAACTCTCATCTCTTAGGTGTCAAAGCAGATCACTCTGCTCTTAGAACTGGTTCTATCATAACAGAGTAATTTACTCGGGTATACCAATCAATACTAAATTGGTATACTTTAATTGCTGGGCATTTTAGCAAAACTGGCAAAAGATGACTAACAGTAATCTGTTTATATAAGAACGAGTCGAGGTAATCCGGTGTTACGTATTAGTAAAATGACCGACTATGGCGTGGTAGTACTTAATAAAATGGTAGACGCAGGTGCGGTTAGACTCTCTACCGATGATTTAGTACAAGCCACCCAATTAAGCATGCCTACTATTCGTAAGGTGATGAAAACATTGTCTGATGCCGGTTTAGTCACCGCACAGCGCGGAGCTAAGGGCGGTTATCGTTTAACCCGGGCAGCGTCACAAATTCGCGTATTAGACGTTGTACAGGCTTTTGAAGGTCCGGTTTCGTTAACAGAATGTGCCGGTGAAGATGTGCAGTGTGAGATTATAGACAGCTGCTCTTTGTCGTCAAACTGGAACGGTGTTAATCAGTTACTAGTTCAAGTATTGTCGTGCATAAGCTTACAAGACTTACGCCAGCCACACCGTCAGCAGCAACTTATACAGTCCACTTTACAAATGAATTCCTATATAGAGCTAGTAAGCGTAGGTTGAGGTCAATCTTTATGGTTGTCGCAATTGGCCGTTGAAACTATTTTGGATAGCGCATATCGTCACTACATGACAAAAATTGTCACCTAGTCTTGAAGTGAGTGTCGAGGTGTTTATGCGCTTTTTATTATTGTCCCTGCTTTTCTTTCTTTCTTTTCCTGCAAGTGCAGCCAATTTACAAGGCGTTGGAGTATTTGAAACCCTCAATAAACCTTGGTTTATGGTTGGCTTATATGTAGATAAAAACCAACCTCAAGAGGTTAGTCGTTTAGAGTTTCGTGTTGTAGAGCAAAGAATCAGTCAGCAACGCTTTCGACAGTTATGGGTGGAAGCACTGGCTGTTGCCCATGAAGATAGCACTTGGAAAAAATACGAAGAAGAGTTCGAGCAATTTTTTTCTATCCTACAAGGGCCGTTAAAAGCCAATGATCACTTAGAATTGGAACGCAGCAGTAGCGCTACAGTATTAAAAATAAACTTACGTGAGCATGCGCAATTTAGTCCTGACTTTATTGAAGTGTTAGCGACCTCGATGATAGGAAAGATAGTGCTTTCTCCTCAGCTTAAGACAGGGCTTCTTGGAGAACTACCAAGAAAAGAAGCCAATCAATTACTGCGTAGTTTTGAACGCATGTCACCCAGTCTTGGTCGTATTGCAGAAACTTCGCGCTGGTTACGTACTCCAACCACTGCAGTTAATAACTTAGCAAGTACACCTAACAGTTAGCTTTGGTATACTGCCGCTTTTACAGTAAAAGTGGTGTGTATGAGTCCTGAATATCTGGATCGATTTGGTGGAATAGGACGTTTATATGGCCAGCTTGGGCTAGAGCGTTTAAGTAAAGCGCATGTCTGTGTGGTTGGCATAGGTGGCGTTGGTTCTTGGTCTGCAGAAGCGCTAGCTCGCTCAGGTGTTGGTGCTATAACTCTTATAGACATGGATGATATCTGCGTCACTAATACTAACCGTCAAATTCATACCCTTACCCATACTATTGGCCAGCTTAAAGTAGACGCAGTCGCTGAACGCATTTTGGCGATCAATCCTGAATGCCGGGTGCATGCTGTGATGGACTATGTCACTGAAAAAAACATGGCAGAGTTAATTCAAAACTTTGATTATGTGATTGATTGCATTGATAGCGTTAAAAGCAAAGCGGCATTAATTGCACATTGTAAACGTAATAAGATCCGCATTGTTACCACCGGCGCTGCTGGTGGCCAGATAGATCCAACACAAATACAGATCACTGATTTAAATAAAACCACCAACGATCCACTTGCACGCAAAGTGCGTTCTTTGTTACGGCGCGATTATGGTTTTTCTCGTAACACCAGTCGTAATTACTCTATCCCTTGTGTGTACTCAACCGAGCAACTTAAATATCCGCAACCTGATGGTTCAGTCTGTGCAACCAAAAGCTTTGTCGGGGAAAGTACTCGATTAGACTGCTCGTCTGGCTTTGGTGCGGTCACAATGGTGACTGCCAGTTTTGGCTTTGTAGCAGCGGCTAGAGTGGTGCAACGTATTGCAGAGGCGGCAGGCAAGAAAGGCTAAGGCTTAAGAAATATGCATGCTGCAAGCCGAGTGACCAATAGTTAAGCACTGTGTCGACAGTGCTTAATTAGGAAGATGGCCAGTCTATTGGTGGTGTTCAAACTCACAAATACTGAACACGTTAAATCCTGCTTGGCGAATTTTGTGGCTGCCTTTAAGGTCGGGCAGGTCAATAATAGAAGCGGCTTCTACTACGTCAGCACCTAGACGCTTAATTAGCTGGCAAGCGGCTAGCATAGTGCCACCAGTGGCAATTAAATCATCAACCACCACCACTTGATCACCGACCGATAAAGCGTCGGTATGTAGCTCTATAGTGGCACTGCCATATTCAAGGTCATAGTTTTGCTCTATGGTTTCGTAAGGTAGCTTACCTTTTTTACGTACGGTTACTAGGCTTAAACCTAGCTCGTAAGCCAGTGGCGCACCTAAGATAAAACCGCGTGCATCGATAGCTGCAATGGCGTTTAGATTCATGCCTTGATAACGCTGTACAAAGCTTTCAATGAGTTTATGAAATATCTTTGGGTCTTGCAGTAAGGGCATAATGTCGCGAAAGATAACACCCTCGGAAGGCCAGTTGGGAATAGCACGGATGGCATTACGAATTTCTTCGCGGTAAGCACTCATAAAAGACTCCAGTGGAAAAATGATGGCAAATATACAGCAAATAACAATGTAATTGTTGGCTTTACATTTAAGAGCATTATAATCGCCTCTTCAAAAATGTTTACCCCTATTTACACTTACAGGCAATATTATGCTGGAAAAACTGTTTAATCTGTCACGTTTTGAAACTAATTGGCGTACAGAATTGGTGGCAGGTATTACTACTTACCTTACCATGGCCTATGTGATTTTTGTAAACCCAGCGTTGTTGGCCGAAGCAGGCATGGACCATGGTGCTGTGTTTGTTGCTACCTGTGTTGCTGCCGCATTAGGCTGTTTTGTAATGGGCTTTTGGGCCAACCTACCTGTTGCTCTAGCGCCTGGTATGGGGTTAAACGCCTTCTTCACTTACGGTGTTGTTTTGGGCATGGGCTACAGTTGGCAAACGGCTTTAGGGGCTGTATTCCTTTCAGGTGCTATTTTTATTGTCCTGAGCTTATTTAAAGTACGAGAGTGGGCTATTAGTGCCATTCCTAATACATTAAAAAAAGCCATTGCCGCCGGTATCGGTGCTTTTCTTGCCTTAATCGCTTTAAAAAATGCGGGCATTATTGTGTCTCACCCAGCAACATTCGTCAGCTTAGGTGACTTAACAGATTTTGGCCCTGCTATGGCGATACTGAGCTTCTTTTTAATTGTGGCCTTTATTCAGCATAAAGTTCATGGCGCCGTTATGATCGCCATTTTAATAGTCACTGTTGTGGCCGTTGGTTCTGGTGATGTTCAATACAGTGGTTTGATGTCGATGCCTCCCTCTGTAGCACCAACCTTTATGCAAATGAATTTAAAGGAAGCCATGGACGTGGCCATGCTCAGTGTCATTTTCGCCTTCTTGTTTGTTGACCTATTCGATACCACAGGCACATTAATTGCCGTTACCCAAAGAGCAGGGCTTACTAAAAGCGATGGTAACGTACCACGTTTAAAGCAAGCATTACTGGCAGACAGTACCGCGACTGTTGCCGGTGCCATGCTGGGTACTTCAACTACCACTAGTTATGTGGAGAGTGCAGCCGGGGTAGCTGCAGGTGGGCGCACGGGCTTGACCGCTGTGTTTGTTGGTATTTTGTTTTTATTGAGTATTTTCTTTGCACCATTAGCTCAGATCATTCCTTCTTATGCTACGGCAGGCGCTATCTTTTACGTTTCGATATTAATGCTGTTTACTTTAAAAGACGTGGACTGGGATGACCTAACCGAAGCTGCACCGGTGACTGTCGTTTTGTTCTTAACTCCCTTAACCTTCTCTATTGCGCATGGTATAACGCTTGGTTTTATAACATATACTTTCTGTAAAATACTGGCTGGTAAATGGCGTGATTTACCTTTAGCCGTGTGGGTAATGACTGCACTATTACTATTAAAGATCGTTTTTATTGATTAATACTTGAGCTGTTTAGAAATTAGTATAAGTTACTAATATCCTAAATATATGACTTTGGAGGCTCATGCAAAAGCATGGGCCTCTTCGTTTTAGCTTGAGCATTTTTACACACTGATAAATATAACAAGAGTATCTTATGGCTCGTCGAGACCAACTTATTCAACCTAATGGGCAGCCCGTCTTTGGCGTCTTACCGGAAGGTGTAGAGCAAATTAACTATTTAGATTATGACTTGCGTACCACCATGGACCGCAAGCGTAGTAAGCTTGCTAAACGTCTATGTTTTAATCAGTTTCAATTTATAAGCTTTGCCAGCGATCAGCTTATTGTTGGTTTGGCAATTGTCGACTTAAAACTGGTGAGTAATGCGTTTTTGTATTTGTATGAGCCCGCTACCGGCTATTTTGAAGAGTTTAGTTTTTTGCAGCCCTTTGCTCGTAAAACCTTTATTGATCCTGCTCCTAATAATGGCGAGAGCCTATTCGTTCAAGGGCAAAATCGATTAAGTATAAGTGCTACTACCGTGCCAGGAATTCGTAAAGTAGAAGTGAATATTGCCGGTAAAGTGGAAATAGAAGCCACTATTGATGAAACCACTAAATATTATCCTTTGGCTATTTGTAGCCGTGCAGGCTATGACGGCTGGGTATTTACTCAAAAAAGTGCTGCACAAGTATGTAATGGCACTGTACGTTGGGATGATAAGAAAATTGATTTGCATGAGATTAATGCCTTAGCAGCCGTGGATTGGACAGCTGGTTTTATGCGCCGTGAAACCTTTTGGAACTGGGCCAGCTTATCTTGCCGTTTGAGTGATGGCCGCCGTTTGGGTTTAAACTTAGCCGCTGGCGTAAACGAAACCGGTAATACAGAAAATGCATTATGGCT
>Ga0209075_1002405_pt1 | contig 16501 bp, 16 predicted proteins | sample Stecom2011_FD_187523 | JGI IMG/M metagenome (GOLD analysis project Ga0209075, IMG submission 187523) | Agricultural soil microbial communities from Utah to study Nitrogen management - Steer compost 2011 (SPAdes) (version 2) | ecosystem: Environmental > Terrestrial > Soil > Agricultural land...
GGAATCAAAACCTTCCATAGGTGTCGCGTCTACCTTCTGCTCAGCGGCGGCGGCTATTGCCATCCCAAATGAAATATAACTTTGTTTTGCAGCATGGTGTGCCTGCCATTCTTTGCCTTCATGTTCGTAAAGCTCTAAAACTTTTTGACGATATGCATCCATTGTATCATGCGGCAAGTTACGTAAGTCCATCATCTCATTAAATACATTAGAAATACGCTCATCACTATATCCATCCCAAGCTATCCATATCAGTAAATGAGAACAATCGGTTATTTGCTCTTGGCCATAGGCTATCGGTTTAATCTTTTCCAGCAAGGCACGATCAGAGATTACAATCACCTTATATTGCTGTAATCCTGACGAAGATGGAGCAAGCCGAGCAGCTTCTAATATATAATCCAATTTGTCCTCCGGGATAGACTGCCCGTTCATTTTCTTTGTGGCATAACGCCATTTTAAATTATCTAAAAGTGTCATATTTTTGTTGTTTTAAAATTTTAAATTTTACTTCTCATTCTTTAATACAAAAGCTTTTAACTCAGCCATTTTTCCGTTTTCAAACCTCCATATATCGGAAGCGAGATAAGATTCAACTTCACCATTCTTATTCTCAAAACTAATTTCACCCACCTGCACAACAAAGTCACCTTCCTCTATCATTCGCTCAATTTTGAATTCTGTTGTTTCTGTATAAGCGTCTTCCAAATACTGTTTAACAGCATTTTTCCCTTTTAAAGTTTTTTCTCCGACGAACATCCATTCAGTGTCATCAGTGCAAAAAGATAAGAACGTATCAATATCCCCTTTTTGAAGTGCTTCATTTGCTTTTTTTAATAAGGCTTTGTTTGTTACCATTTTTTAGAATGTTTGATATAATTAAACATAAGAGTTACCAAAATTAAAAAATCATTGTTTATTTTTGTTACTTAATTACAAAAAGTAATTGTTACTTTTGAGTAACTAAGTGAATAATTATGGAAAATAAGTTTCGAGACGAGTGTAAGAATGAGATAGTAGCTGTTCATGACGCTATGGATTTATTGAGCGGAAGATGGAAAATTTCAATTATTGCTAGCTTGTGTTATCATCCTTCCCGTCGATTTTCAGAAATATTGCGTGACGTTAATGGGATTTCCAACAAGATGTTGAGTAAGGAATTGAAAGACCTGGAAACAAATATGATTGTGAAAAGAACAGTCTTAGATATTCAGCCAATAGCAGTAGCGTACTCTTTGACATCTCACGGCCAAAAATTACATGAAATGATAGAAAATTTATCAAAATGGGGCAAAGAGCACAGAAAACAATTATTTGGTCAAACAGATAATAAAGAATAATTTCTTGCGTAAAAACTGAAGGACAAGGTCCACTAGTTTAATCCTGGCTCAGCAAATTGCATCTCTGATATTTGAGAAGGTTAGTCCTAAATAATCCCGTTACTTATTTAAGACTAACCTATATTTACATTATTTCAGCATAAAGTTGGTAACACCACCGTCAACAATAATTTCTGTGCCGGTAATAAAACTTGCTCGTTCCGATGCTACAAAAAGCACTGTTTTTGCAATTTCTTCTGGTTTTCCCAGTCTTTGCAAAGCAGTTATAGATGCTAAGTACTCTTTAGCCTCTGTTGGCACAGCATTTTCCAATCCGGGAGTCTGTGTTGGCCCTGGACTGACGATATTCACTCGAATATTTCTTTCGGCTAATTCATTAGCTGCAACCTGAGCAATTTTATTTAAAGCTGCTTTGGTCGCTGCATAAATGCTAGAACCCAAAGTTGATGCTGTTGCATTAGTTGACGACGTAAATACCACTGATCCACCATTTGCAATATGCGGTATCAAATGTTGTAAAGTAAAATATACTCCTTTTACATTGGTATTGAACTGAGCATCAAATTCAGCCTCCGTTGCATGTTCAATTGGAGCAAAAGAAGCAATTCCTGCATTTAAGAATAATACATCTATTTTTTTACCGCTGGCAACTACTTTCTGTTCCAATTCGACAATACTTTTCAAATTTGATGTATCAGAAACAAGGGTTCTTAAATTTGGATTATTGATTACTGCTTCGGCATTTTTTAAACCCTCGGCGTTTCGACCGGTTATCCACACATTTGCTTCCGCTTCAATAAACGCTTTTGCCGTAGCCAGCCCAATTCCTTTACTGCCGCCTGTGACGACAATATTTTTGTTTTTAAAATTCATTGTTGTATATTTTTAAAATTAATTTAGGCAAAGGTATTTTTTTTCTTGTTATTATATGTAACTTTGTTCTTATAAATAACAGTAACATGTATGTAACAAAGTAACATTATGAAGTGTCAAGTTGAAGATTTTAAGAAAGAACATAAAAAGGAAATGAGGGCTGTACAAGACTCCATGTACGTATTAAGCGGAAAATGGAAAATTCCTATTTTAACCTCTATATGCTATTATAACAAAAGAAGGTTTTCTGATTTTTTAAATGATATTGATGGGATTTCGAACCGAATGTTAAGCAAAGAGTTAAAGGAGCTGGAAATTAATAAACTGATTAAACGGACAGTATTAGATACGCAACCCATAATTGTCCAGTATGAATTAACGAATCATGGTTTAACCCTTCAGACAATTATTAACAACCTTACTGAATGGGGTATTGAGCACCGAAAAAAAATTGTAGCACAGTAATCGTGATTAAACTTTGACCAAAACACTGATAGTTTAGTGTTTGATCATTTTCCTGCTCTCCTCTTAGTTCGTTTAGTAGGTAATATTTTATAACCTTTTCTCGACTACATATAGAAAGCATTTCTATAACAATATATAATACTAATAATCAGAACTTTAAACACCACAAAACTAAGATGACGGATATCTTTAGTTCTTTTCTAAATCTAACATCTTAGATTTTGGTCATTTTTGAAATGTTTATGGTTATTAGTAAAATAGGTCTGTATCCTAATTTTGTTGCCGTAATTATAATCAAGTTCAAATTATGACAACAAAAAAAAAATTAATAAGTAAAAAAGGAGGATTTATAATGTTAGCAACTTTATCTGTGATTTCGTTGGTAACTTTTGCTTTTTCTAGTAATAAAGGAAATGATGTTCTCCCAGAAACCACACCTGCATTACTACAAGTAGAAACTTCGTTTCCTCTGAATGAAAAAATAACCGAATGGGATGAATATGTTGGTAGATTTGAGGCCAGTAATAAAGTCGAAGTTCGTGCACGTGTAGGAGGGTTTCTTAAAGAAGTCAATTTTAAAGATGGTCAATATGTCGAAAAGGGGCAGCTATTATTTGTAATTGATCCCGAGCCTTTTCAAATTATATTAGACCAGTCTAGAGCTAATTATGCTCAGGTCAAAGCTGTACTTAAAGCCGCCCAAGCCGATTTCAAGAGAGCGGAATCTTTAGTAGAAACAGGTGCGATGTCTGCCGAAGAATACGATCGTAGAGAACAAACATTAGCTCAAGCTCAAGCAAATCTACAGCTGGCACAATCACAAGTTAATGAGACTATACTAAATTTACAATACACACAAGTAAAAGCTCCTATCTCAGGATTAGTTAGCAGAAGACGAGTACATCAAGGAAACTTAATTGATGGTGGTATTGCCAATTCCACATTACTTACTACAATTGTAGCAACAAATCCTATTCACTTTTATTTTAGAGGTAGTGAGTCTGATTACCTAAAATATGCCAGACTAGAAGAGAAAGGAAAAAGAAATACAGTAAGAGATAAAGGAATCCCTATACAAATCGGATTAGCTGATGAAGATGGTTTTTCGCATATCGGCACAGTCGATTTTGTAGATAACGAAATCAGTAACAATTCAGGTAACATAGAGTTTCGAGCCGTGTTGCAAAATGAACACAATTTTCTAGAACCAGGTATGTTTGGCAAAGCCAGAATTGTAGGAAGTTCAGAACATCAAGCTCTTATGGTTCCAGATGAAATTATCGGAACTAATCAATCAATCAAATATGTTTACGTATTGGATGCTGAAAACAAAGTACAAGCAAAAAATGTTACTTTAGGTCCCATACATTCTAATGGCTTGAGAATAATCAGAGATGGGATTTCACCAACCGATAAAATCATTATCAATAATTTACAAAAAATAAGACCAAACGTAGAAGTTCAACCTATCAAAACTTCATTAAACAATTTAGATAAAAAGTAATCCGTATATTATAGCCTCCATTAATCGGTCGTTAATAAACTAACAATATTGCATTCTTAGTATTTAAAAAAACTTCTAAGGTAGATAATAGATAAAAAACTTAGAAAAAGAGAATGTCTTTGGCCAAATTAAAATAATAAAACCATGAAATTTAGTCACATTTTTATAAAAAGACCCATTTTCTCTGCTGTACTCAGTGTACTGATTCTCATTGTTGGTGGGTTAGCTTATATGGGATTGCCTACGTCGCAATTTCCAGATGTTGCTCCACCTACCATTGAGGTAGTCGCCATGTATCCTGGTGCAAATCCAAACACACTTTCCAACACAATCACAGGTCCACTCGAAAAAGAAATCAACGGCGTGGAAAATATGATTTATATGACTTCTCAGTCCTCATCTGATGGCAGAGTAACCATACAAGTTGCCTTTGAATTAGGTACCGATTTGGATAAAGCTCAAGTTCAAGTCCAAAACCGCGTAGCTATTGCAGAACCACGGCTTCCGGAATCAGCAAGAAGATTAGGGATTACAACCAAAAAGGTATCTCCTAATATGCTTATGGTAATAAATTTGTTATCCCCAAACAAAAGCTATGACCAAACTTATATGGGAAATTATGCAGTGCTCCAAATAAAAGACGAATTAGCGCGTATAAAAGGTATTGGCGATGTTCAACTCTTTGGTGCTGCTGAATATGCAATGCGTATTTGGTTAGATCCCGACAAAATTGCGAGTTTGGAAATCAATGCAGTTGAAGTTGTTGCTGCATTAAGAGCTCAAAACGTGCAAATTGCAGGCGGAACACTGAATACTTTACCATCAGGAAATCAGACCGCTTTTGAAATAAATATTCAAACGCAGGATAAATTATCTACCATAGAACAATTTGAAAATGTAATTGTCAAATCAGATAATAATGGAAGTATTGTTAGGTTAAAAGATGTAGCAAGAGTAGAATTAGGTGCACAAAACTACACTACCAAAGGATACTTAGGAACAGAAGATGCCATTGCGATGCCAATTTTTCAACAGCCAGGAAGCAATGCACTGGAAACAGCCGCTGCAATTAAAAGTAAAATGGAAGAGTTATCGAAAAACTTCCCTGAAGATTTAGAGTACAAAATAGCCTATAATCCAACCGATTTCATACAAAAATCAGTAGATGTTGTATATCACACTATTTTTGAGGCTATACTATTGGTGGTATTTGTTATCCTTTTGTTTCTACAGTCGTGGCGAGCGGCCATAATACCCATATTGGCTATACCTGTTTCGTTAATTGGTACTTTTGCCGTCATGCAACTTTTAGGCTTTTCATTAAATACGCTTAGTTTGTTTGGTCTCGTTTTATCTATCGGTATTGTGGTCGATGATGCTATCGTTGTGGTAGAAAACATGGAACGATACTTAAAGCAGGGTTTTACTCCTAAAGAAGCGGCTTTTAAAACCATGAACGAAGTTGGAGGGGCATTGATTTCTATTGGTTTGGTTCTTATCGCTGTTTTTATCCCAACTGCATTTTTGGAAGGAATATCCGGACAGTTTTACAAGCAATTTGGAATAACTATTGCTGTCGCAACAGCTATTTCTGTCTTTGTGTCACTAACTTTAAGTCCGGCAATGGCAGCGTTATTGATGCGTCATGAAGAACACAATGAGGATAAAAAAGTGTTTTTTCTTTTTAAACCTTTTGTCTATATAGGAAATAAATTCAATATTTTCATGGAAAAACTTTCTCACGGCTATGGCAAAAATGTACAAAAACTAGTTAGAAAATCTATTTTAGTCCTATTGATTTATTTTGGGTTAATTTTTATTACAGGAGTGGAGTTCAACAGAGTTCCAAAAGGTTTTATTCCGGCAATGGATCAACAGTATCTTATCACAGTAGTCCAGCTCCCCCCCGGCTCTTCATTGTCTCGTACTGATGAGGTTATTCAAAAAGTATTGGATAAATCATTAAAAATTGATGGTGTAGAAGATGCTGTTTCTTTTACAGGTATAGATCCAATTTCGTTCACCAATGCTTCCAACTCAGCAGTAGTTTTTCAAGCCTTAGACGATTTTGAAGTAAGAAAAGAAAAAGGAATAGAATACGAGGAGCTAATGCAAACAGTTCGTACCGAGATGATGCAAATTGATGATGCGCTGGTTTTGGTTATACCTCCACCACCGATAAACGGGATAGGTAATGCGGGTGGTTTCAAAATGATGATACAAGACAGGAGTAATGTCGGAACAAACCAGTTATTAGAGGCTGTATATGCTCTTGCAGCAGCGGCAAATGAGGATCCGATATTGACCAATGTTTTTACTTTTTACAATAATCAAACACCACAACTCTTTTTAGACATTGACCGGGTAAAAGCCGAAAAACTGGATTTAAATATACAAGATGTATTCCAATCTCTAGAAATTTATATGGGTTCTGTATTTGTAAATGAGTTTAACTATTTGGGTAGAACATTTCAAGTAACCGCCCAAGCAGATTCGTCGAACCGTATGTCTCCAGAAGATATCGAAAAAATAAAAGTTCGCAACAAGTCAGGTGAAATGGTATCACTTGGAACCATCGTCAAACATGAAAACATTGCCGGACCATCAAGAGTAGAGAGGTTTAATCTGTACCCTACTATATCATTGAACGGCGAATTTGCTCCGGGTTATAGTTCAGAACAAGCTATTGAAAGAATGGAAGAATTGGCAGAACAAATTTTACCTCAAGGTGTATCTTTTGAGTGGACAGAGATTGCTTATCAAGAAAAACAAACAGGAAATACGGCAAATGTAGCTTTCTTTTTAGCTGTAGTTTTTGTATTTCTTTTATTAGCAGCTCAGTTCGAAAGTTTAATTCTACCTCTCGCAGTGATCTTTATCGTACCAATGGTGTTATTATTTGCCATTATCGGTATCGATATAGCTGGGCTGGAAAACAATATTATGGTACAAATTGGTTTAGTCGTCTTGGTAGGTTTAGCTAGTAAAAATGCTATTTTAATTGTTGAGTTTGCCAAGCAACTAGAAGAAGAAGGTATGCAACTCAAGGAAGCAGTTATTGAAGCTTCAAAACTAAGGTTAAGACCAATTTTGATGACAGCTATGGCTTTTATTTTAGGGGTAGTTCCGTTAGTATTTTCCACAGGAGCTGGAGCAGAATTAAGAACACCATTAGGCGTAGCAGTTTTTAGCGGAATGCTTGGAGTAACCGTATTTGGAATTTTTCTTACACCTGTGTTTTATTATTTAGGTAAGAAGTGGACGAGAAAATCAACTAATCAGAAAATAGAAAAAAATTAAATTAATTCAATAATTATGAAGAATTTATTAATAGTCCTTTCGTTACTAATGTTTGTATCGTGTGGCATAAAAAAACGTGATTTCAATCACACACCAATTGTAACCGTCGAGGATGATTTCCTGGAAGCAGAAATTACTGATTCCAAACTAAAACAAACAGCAATTGCACAAAATTGGTGGTCTGAGTTAAATGACGAAACGCTGAATAGCCTCATTGAGGATGCTAGAGCACACAACTTTGATATCAATATTGCCGTTGCCAATTTTCAGGCTTCAAGATCGATGCTTAAAAAATCTAAATTAGAACAACTTCCCACTATTGGTGCTAATGCTGAATATTTAAGAACCCGTTTGGGAGAGAACATATTTGCACCAGGCTTAAACCCAACGTATAGTTCATATAATGCAGGTGTAGATTCATATTGGGAGATTGATGTATTTGGGAGAGTAGCTAACCAAGTCAAAGCAACATATGCCAATCATTTACAAATAATCGCCGATATGAATGGCGTGTATATTAGAATATTTGCTGAAGTGGCAGATAATTACTTAGAACTAAGAGGTACTCAGTATCTATATGAAATCGCTCTGCGTAATCTGAAAAGCCAAGAAGAAACTTATGATTTAACAGTGCAACTACATCAATCAGGGTTAGGTAATCAATTGGATGTGTCTCGTGCATTAGCCCAATTAGAAGTGACTCGGGCAAGTTTCCCAAGCATAGAGGCTCGAATGGCTGCATTGAAAAACAGCCTGAGTGTATTGGTAGGAAGAGTACCAAACGATTTAAATGAAGTATTTTCTCACCAAGAAAAATTCCCAAATTTGCCTGAATCAATTGTTATCGGCAGCATCCACGAAATGTTACAACGTAGGCCTGATATCCAGTTTGCCGAAGCAGCTTTAAAAGAAAGAATTGCACTTTATAATATTTCTGTTGCCGATTTGTATCCCAAAGTACAATTTGGAGGGTCCGTAGGTTTTTCAGCAGTAGATTTTTCAAACTTTGGTAGTAAAGAATCCTTTACGTGGAGTGTTTTTCCAAACATTAGCTGGGCTGGTCTTAACTTAGGACGCGTAAAACAACAAATCCATCGGAATGACGCACTAACTATAGCGGCGGTGAATCAATATGAGAAAACCGTCTTGCAAGCTTTAGAAGAAATTAAAACAGCCTTGACCAATTATTCATATGAATTAAAAAGAAAAGAAATTTTAAGCAACTCTACCAAGGCCAGTACAACAGCTGCTACTTTAGCCAAACAAAGATTTAATGCAGGATTAGATAGTTTTATCGATTATTTGAATGCAGAAAGGGCATTGCTCGACACAGAAAATCTTCTTGCAAACAGTGAAATTATCTCAGCAAAATCGTTAATTGCAATTTACAAAGCCTTGGGCGGTGGCTGGGAACTTATCTCGGAAGATGAAATTAATCAAAAGTATGATTACCTAAAACAAGTATCATCTTACGACAAATAAAACAATTATTTTGTACCTTTATACAATATCTAAGCACTCGTGAGTGCTATTGAAACAATTTATATAATAATTATGAAAAAAACTGAAATTCCGGTTTTTGATACATTTAATGAATTTTATGAAGCAATAGGTTTTTCTCATAGAAGCTTAATACCCCATTTCGATATTTTTCATGTAGAAGAATTAGAGCCCTTTTCCCGAAAATGTATGGCTCCATATAGGCAAGGTTTTTTTCAAATAGGATTGTTCAGTAACTACGATAACACTAAATTCAATCTCAATGCAGATAACATAAACTTACAAGGCTACCCGTTACTTATTGTAGTTCCTGGACAAACTTTTTCTTGGGTAAGAGATGAAAACATGACAGGTTTTTTTATAATGTTTAAAAAAGAGTTTTTATCCAAATCACATTCCGATTTAATTAATGATTTTCCTTACTTAAAAATTACTGAAAACAGTTCCTTGGCTTTAACGGAAGAAGAGTATAAAACACTGCTGTTTGATTTAGAAAGGGTGGAATCTGTTTTTAAAAACCCTCACCCTTATCAAGAAAGAATGTTAGAGGGAATGTTAGTCTCACTATTGTATTATTGTAAGGCAATTTTTGAGCGCAATAAAACATTCGAAAACAAATTGTCTCGTGCACAAGTTATAGCTAATAAATTCGAGTCATTGGTAGACAAAATGTATGTGGACACCAAAAATGTAGCCGATTACGCTAAAGAATTAAATATCACCCCCAACCACTTGACTACTACTTTGAAAAAACACACTGGTAAAAGTGCAAAAGACCTTATTAACGAAAGGTTGTTGATGGAAAGTAAAAATTTACTCAAATATTCCGGCTTAGATGTTGCTGAGATAGCTTATCGCTTAAATTTTCATGAGCCTACACATTTTACCCGATTTTTCCGAAAACTAAGTGGTACGACACCAAATCAATTTAGAAAAGATATTTAAAAAAACTGGAAGATGAATAAGAATAAAAAAAACATTGCATTGGTCACAGAATCAGGAAACGGAATGGCTAAATCATTTGCCAGCATACTTTCCGAAAACGACTATACAGTGGTGATTGCCGCTTGTAAAAAAAGTTACCAAATCTTATCCGAAGAAAATAATAGCAAAACAATCTGCGATAAATTAATTGAAATAGATTTTACTTCAGACAAAGAACTAACAAAACTGGCTGAATACTTTGAAAAGTTGTGTGGTAAATTGGATTTGTTAGTCAATAACGCCGAAATAGTAAATGGCTTTGGGCAAAAAATAGAGAAGATTAGTTTAGCTGAAGTTAAAGAACTTTACGAAATAAACTTTTTTTCTGTGATAAATATCATTCAAAAAATGAAACCCTTATTAGAAAAAAGTAATCACCCAAAGATTATTAATATAACTAGTGCTTTAGGCGATATTAATAAAATGAAATCGAAAAAATTTTGTTATGCTGATTATTATTTAACTGCTTACGCTACATCTAAAGCTGCTTTAAATATGTTCACCCATTTGCAATGTAAGGAATTTTCACCTTCAAAGATAAAGGTTTATGGTTTTGACCCTATTGTTCAAGAAAATTGTACTCGTAACTCTGTGTTGATTTGTAACCAAATAAAAGATGATTTTATCGCGCTAATTTAATTTACCATGGCGAATTCTTACCCCACAAAAAACATTAAAAATGTACCAGTTAGGAGCAAACAAAGCGATTCTTCGTTTTATGGTACTATTTTGATACCCGATATGAGTGGATTTACTCAATTCGTTAATGAAATTGACCCTGCCATTGGACGAGAAACCATGAAAGAATTATTACATTCGATTATAGAGAGTAATGTTTTAGGCTTGAAAATATCTGAAATAGAAGGAGATGCAATATTATTTTATTCTAAAAATGTTTATACGCCTTACCAAATCAAATATCAGTACGAAGAAATGTTGATTAACTTTCAAAGAAAAGTTATGCAGCTAAGCAGTAAGTATAATTATAACATTAAAATGTCATTAAAAATGATTGTACATCAGGGTGAACTATCCATATACACTATCAATGGATTTGAAAAATTGTACGGGAAAGTTGTCATTGAGGCACATAAACTTCTTAAAGCCCCCATTAATACTACATCATATCTTTTGATTACAAAAAACATTTTTGAATCAAACGGATTAAACATAAGTAATTTAACACATTATAGGATCCCTTTAGATAAGATATCTGGAACCTTCAACCAAATTGATTATCTTTATTTTAATTATCAAGAAATTTTACAAAATAGCACATCTCAAAATCACACAAATCTTTTAGATGAGTGATTATCGTTATTTCTTGGTAATGTTATAGAAGTGTTGTTTTAGCTTTTTAAAAAGTTAAATCCCTGGTTTACAATATTAAAATAAATTTATAATTAAAAATAAAGGCAGACATATTGTTCGTCTTTATTAATTTTAAGTGTTTAAAAGCGTATAATATGCAACATTATAGTACCTCGTGTATCAAAAGTGTGGGTGGCACAAAAATCTGTGCAAATTGTTCCAATAAAATAGTTAAACACAGCACTACAAAAGCAGGAAAACAACGCTATAAATGCAAAAATGTAATAAAACAGTTGTTGCATATTACAGCTACAACGCTTGTTTACCTGAAATAAACAGCAGAATTATCCTTTACATAAAAGAGGGGTTAGATATTAGAAGCATAGCACGTATTCTAAAAATAGCTCCCACTACTTTGCTTAAAAGAATTATACAAATTGCAAATATGGTGTTACAACCCACTATACAAAATAAAAAATCCTATGAGATCGATCGTTGAGTAAGTCATATTATTCTAGGTAAGGTCATTCTGTTCAATTTTATATTCTTTGTTAATTTTGTTTGGACGAATCAGTTCCGGATTGTCTTCTTCTCCTTTTATATCAATAAATTCCGACAGCAGTTGTTGAAAAAGAGAATTGTTTTTAAACCTGCGGACATTGGTTTTGAATTTCACATCGCCTTTCGCATCAATTTCCATATCGTTGTCCGCTTCCATAGAGGTTTCAAAAAATGTATTGACATTGAAATAACCGGATTCTTCCAAACGTTTGTTGGCAATCAACGATAAAATGGAATAATATTCTAAAGGTTTGTCGGTAAAAGGCGTCGCAGAAAGCAGCGTAATGTTTCGTCCATCGTAATTTTCCTGAATGTACTGAGCTGCCATCCAGGTATTGATTCCCAATTTTGAGGTCTGCTGGTTCTGGCTTCTGAAATCGGAAGCAAATTTCTGGTCTTCAATCCTGACTTTTCCAACGATGTGATTGGCATTATGGACTTCAGCAAACGTCAGGTGGTCAAACCCAAAATCTTTCAAGTCGTAGATTTTTCCACGCTTCATTTTGCCTTGAAGTTCCTTTTCTTTTACCAGTTCTTTCCGTTCAATAGTTTTTTATCTCATGCCCTCTTGGCAAGACGAAAGCTTAGTTATTAGGCGTAGTTTTATTTTAGTCCTGCTTTAATTTTAGGGAATAGTTCATTCATAGTGTTTTCTGCTATTACTTTCGCAATTTCAGGATACAGATTTTCCATTTTAGTTGCTTCTTTAATGGTGTGACGTTCCTGTCCGTTAAAAATTTCCGAACCAAACGAAGAGCAAACAACATCAAATGTCTCATTAAACTCGGAATTAATATAAAAATGCACCATAGGCTCACTTGTTCCTGTCTGAACTAAGAACATTCTTGTTTCAACCGTTCGAATTTTCTCGTTGAAATTTGGACCATTTCCTCCATAAACCAAAGATTTGTGAATTGATTGTCTATACTGACTTAGAAACATCTGATGACAGTTGTTAATTGCTTCGATATTTGTTCTTTTCTTTTTATAAAACTCATTACTAAATAATTCATCTAATCTCTTTGATGCATCGTTATCAGTTAGTTCGTTTTTCATCGGTAATAAAATTTTATTTAAGTCCTCTTTTAATTCTTCCACAGTAGAATATCGAAGAGAAACTTCATATGTAAATCCTTTTTCAAAAATTTCTTTCAATATTTTATTTGACATTACTTCTAGTTTTTTTACTTCTGGTCTTCTATGTGGTTGTAAGCCATCTTCGTTTAAAAGTATGTGTGGGTGATGATTAGTAACTAAGTAAAATAATATACCAACCAAAAATGTAATATCTGATGAAGATACAGTTACATCAGTCCCTTTTGAGAGTTCTGGAAGTCTGAGAAACCTGTTGCCGAGTTCAACTCCTTTTTTAGTTTTGAATGATGTATCATCGCTCAGCCAGCATATTCCAAAATCAATAATAATTGGGGCATTAGATTGTTCCTCAATAATAATGTTATCTGGTTTAAGGTCTCTATGATACAACCCAATTTTATGTGCTCGTTCCATTATTTCACATAACGAAATAACTATTGCGACGCTAGTTTTTAAATCATTAGAATTCTTCTCGACATACTCGTTAAGTGTTAATCCCGATATAAAATCCATAACTATAAACACTTCTTTATCATTAGAATATGAATGTAGTTTGGGAACTCCAAAGCCGTTCATCAACTCCAATGCTTTAATCTCTCTTTCTAACCTAAATTTCCTTTCTTTTGAGAGAGTTGATGTTTTGGGTATTTTTACAATATATTTTGTTTCTTCCTTTTGAACTAAAAAGGTCAACGATTGTCCACCTTGTCCATACTCCTTGAGTAATTTATATTCTTGTTGTAACTTTTGTGGTAGCATTTTTTTTAAAATTCTGACTAACGTTTTTATAAAACACTAAATATTAATTATTTAAAATTTTTAAATTTACTCATAGGTTTTCTTTTAATTTTGTTTCTCAAAACTTCTCATTAGCTACAAAACTCAACTGTTTTTCTATGGTAGAGGATTACGCCTAACGGCAGACTGTGAAAAACCTTCACAATCCTCTCAACAAATATAGCAAAATATTTGTACTCAAAATGTAATTTTTGTATTTTCAAAGATGTATCAAATCCAAGTAACTTCTCGATATTAATTAAATATGAGTTGTTTTATAACTGATAATCTTGTCCGATTTATTGAAGCTTTTGTCAATCATATCGATGCAGTTAAAATAGGTTTTCAACCCAAAGTTTTAAAAAGCGTTTAGTTCATCGAAAAACAATATAGAACACTTGAAAAATTATAAATTCAAAAAAAGCAGTAATCCTAAAATTACTGCTGATATATCTTAAAGCTGCACTTCGAAAACTCCATAATATGTATTATGTTCCCAAAGATTCTGTTCAACGGGCTTTACTTCACTTGTTTATTATTTGTTTTGGTGTTCAGCGATTTCAACTCATTTTTACTTTGCCACTTTCTTAAAATCAATATCCATAGAAAAACAGAAACTCCCAATATAACTAGTTTTTGTGTGCCGTCAAGTCCGTTTTTAATTAACGAATTAAACATCATTATTTGAATAATCAAATGAAAACAAGCACTTGCCAAAATCGATTTAGTGGATTCTGCAACTTGTCCGATTCCCCAACTTCCAAATAACAACATTCCTAAAAAGAAAAGATTTTCGGTTAAGGTTGCTTCTGTCAAAAAAGTCAAGTGCCAGAAGTACCAAACAAATCCAATAATCAAATATCGTTTTACAGGTTTTAAGCCTTTAAGTTCTTCTTGTAAATATCCTCGCCAACCAAATTCTTCCATCATACAGTAAATTAAACTTCCCAGAACAATAATCAATCCATATAAATTTGTATTTATTTCATAATCGTTTTTTACTCCGATAATTGTTGATAATACGATTGGAATAGCGGACATTAATAAGCCTTTTCTATTGGATGTCCCATAAATTGAAATAGTGGTTTTTCTATTTTTTCGAAGTAAGTAGATAGCGATTAGTGCTCCAATAAAAACGCCACTTCCTTCAAGTAGTACAACAGAAATTGTAAGCTCCCCTAAAAAAAGTACAGTTTAAAACGAGAAAAATTATTAATTTTAAACTAAACTGTAATTATGAAGAGTAGTAAATTTAGTCCCACTCAAATCTCAAAGATCCTTCAAGAATTTGAATCTGGAAAAGATATTAATACAATTGTTAGAGAACATGGAGTTAGCAAAGCTACGTTTTATAAGTGGCGTCAACGCTACGGGGGCATGGAAGCAAGTGAATTAAAGAAAATAAAAGCTCTTGAAGAAGAAAATGCCAAACTCAAACGGATGTATGCTGATTTGGCTTTAGAATTAGATATGGCTAAATACATCATTGAAAAAAAGCTTTAAAGCCTTGCCATAAAAGAGCTATCATAAAAGATGTTTTAACCAAATACCCAAAAGGCAAAAGCAAGGCTTGCCGTATTTTACAGACTAGTCGAAGTAGTTTGGTGTATCAATCCATCAAAAATGATTCTGATTTAATCCAGCGATTAGAGCAATTTGCTCAAGACCATCCAAGAGAAGGTTTTTGGAAATGTTATTATCGCCTTCGTAATGATGGAAACAAAGTAAATCATAAGCGATTGCATAGGGTTTACAAACAGATTGGTCTTCCTCATCGTAGAAAGACTAAAAAACGCTTACCGCAGCGAGTTAAAGAAACTATTGAAATTCCTGAAAGCTTTACCCATACTTGGAGTATTGATTTTATGAGCGATAGTTTAACCAACGGAAGAAAGTTCAGAAGTTTTAATGTTATTGATGATTTTAATAGAGAAGTATTATTTATAGAAACCGATTATTCACTTAAAAGTAGCAGAGTTATTTGGGTTTTAAAACACCTTGTAAATAAACACGGAAAGCCAAAACGAATACGAATGGATAATGGACCTGAATTTATTGCTAAATTAGCACAGGATTGGAGCCAAGTTATGGAAATTGAATTTAAATACACCCAACCAGGTAAACCAACACAAAACGCTTTAATAGAACGTTTTAACAAAAGTTATCGTGAAAACGTACTCGATGCATATTTGTTCGATAGCATTGACCATGTCAGAGAAATAAGCGACCAATGGATAGAAGATTATAATTACCACAGACCACACGATTCTCTAGAGGGTATTAGCCCGGTGAACTATAAAATAAAGAAAGAAAAAACAGTTGAAGGACTGCGTTCCGCTACGGCTACGCCTTCGCATCACTTAGTCCTTCAACTGTAAACGTAATAGAATATTGTATACTTTTAACTTGTACTAAATAGGGGAAGCCTACAAAATTAAATACATCCAACTCGGAAGTTTTTGTAAAATTTCTTTCGTTCCCAAAACATCAAATCTGAAAATATTCGACAAGGAAAGAGCGATTATTAGAAAGATTAGTATTCTTTTAAAGCTTATATTATTTTCTTTCATAAAATTATCTTGCTGTTTTATAGCCAGATCGCTAACATCAGACTGAGAAAAAACATCACAATCCTCTTAACAAATATAGCAAAATAGTTGTAAGAAAAATATATATTGTATTTTTAAGAGTGCAACATATCTAATAAATTTCTCGATATCAACTACAAATGAATAGTTTAGAAGACAAGATTACAGCCGATAATCCTGTGCGATTTATTGAAGCTTTTGTC
>Ga0209075_1002406_pt1 | contig 16501 bp, 9 predicted proteins | sample Stecom2011_FD_187523 | JGI IMG/M metagenome (GOLD analysis project Ga0209075, IMG submission 187523) | Agricultural soil microbial communities from Utah to study Nitrogen management - Steer compost 2011 (SPAdes) (version 2) | ecosystem: Environmental > Terrestrial > Soil > Agricultural land...
TGGAGTTATTCGCTCCTTTTCAATTTTGTACCGCTCGTTTGCGGGGTGCAAAGATAGAGACACTTTTTAAACTAACAAGACTTTTTTAATATTAATTTAAAATCTTTTTAATTTGAATGTCAACTGAGGTTTGAAGCTCTTTTCTAACTTTAATACCGCTCGTTTGCGGGGTGCAAATATACTGAGCTTTTTTTCATTTACAAGCCTTTTTCTATTCTTTTTTTTGAAGGGCAAATCTAACTTTGCCTAACGTGCTAAAAACCTATTTGTTACATGATGAAAAAAAATGAAAGTTTTTCAAATAAAAACAAGCTCTGTAAGGTCGATAAAAAAGTCTAGTCTATATATTAAGGTATAAAATAGAAATTACCAAATCATAAAATCAATAACGATAATCCCGTAAAGAAGGATAGTCTATTATAGTAATTAGTGATCCCTTTGTTTTGATATATCCATCCTTTTTAAACTCACTCAAAATACGAATCACTGATTCTGTGGCCGTACCCACCATACTGGCCAACTCATCTCTTGTTACAGTAACCTCTACACGCTCTGCCAACTCCTCTTTATATTTAAGGTATAACTTAGATAAAGCATTGGCAACTCGTTTACGCACTGTATTGTATGCAAGACTAACCAGTTCATTTTCTTTTTCTAAAATATCGCCCGCTAAAAGCTTAATGAAATTTATCGAAACATCTTTATTCGACAGCACCAATTGCTCAAAATCTTCTTTATTAATTAAAGCAAGTTTAGCCCCCTCAATAGCAACAGCATAGTCCTTATAACACTCACTGGACAAAAGATCGATATATCCAAAGAAATCTCCAGGCCCATAAAGTCCAGTCACTAACTCCTTATCGTCCTGTGTCACCTTAAAACTCCTAACATGACCTTCTTTTACATAATACAACCACTTTGGGGTATCTCCTTCAGAATAAACCCCTTCTCTTCTTCCGATTGTTTTAACTTGAGCACTATCTTTGAGACCATCTAACCCTGTTAAATCGCAAACAGCATCTTGAAACCCCTTCCACTTATCGTTAGACTCCATAACCGCTTCAAAACGTTGTCGTTTTTTCAATCTAGATTCGATGGCTTCTAAGAGTTCTATTTCCTCAAAGGGCTTAGTAACATAATCATCAGCTCCTAAATTCATCCCTTTACGAAGATCTTGACGTTCTGTTTTTGCTGAAAGGAAAATAAAAGGAATTCCACGAGTTTCTGGAATTTTACTTAAATAATAAAGCACTCCATAACCGTCAAGTTCCGGCATCATAATATCACAGACAATAATATCTGGTAATTCTTTTTTAACAAGTTCTACTCCTACTTTACCATTTTCAGCTGACAACACTTGATAATCTGCTAGCTCTAATATCTCTTCGATATTTTCTCGCATTTCATTATTGTCCTCTATTAAAACAATCTTCGTCATGGTTAAATTTATGATTACAAATTTTCTTTCGGCAAAGTAATAAAAAATATCGTTCCCTCCCCTTCTTTTGACTCAAATGAAATCTTTCCTTTCAATAATTCCAGGTACCTCACTACAATATTTAACCCTAATCCAGTTCCTTCAATGTTAATAACATTACCTGCCCTAAAAAACCTAGAGAACAGATTTTTCTGATCTTTTTGAGGAATCCCCACCCCAAAATCTTGAACTGATATTCTCACCCCTTTATACAAGTCTTCTAAGGTCACAATTATTTCACCATCCTCTCTAGAGTACTTTATAGCATTCGACAACATATTTAACATTGTATTTTTCAAAAGCTTTCCATCTGTTTTAATGGTCAATTTTTCTGGCCCCTCATAACGAATAAACTGTTTTGGTTTTATTATGCTAGTCATTTCATCAAAAGCTTCATGTAATAGTGTCGGCACACAACACAGTTCTGAATTAACACTCACATTACCTGACTCCAACTTCTCAAATGATAAAAAGTCATTTAAGATAGAAGTCAGATTACGAACAGAACTTTTAATTCTATCTACATGCTTTACAATCTTTTCGAACTCTTGCCTTTCATGATATTTATGGATCAAACTTGCCGAAGAATTAATTGTAGAAAGTGGCGTTCGAAATTCATGCGAAGCCATTGAGACAAATCTTGACTTCATTTCTGTTAACTCTCGTTCTTTATGAAGTGTTTCTTCTAATTTCTTAGCGACTTGTTTTTCAGAGGTTACGTTACGCTCAACAACCAGTATCTTATTCACTTCCCTGCTTTCATCCGACAATGGAACAGCATTGATTGCGTATATTCTATCTTCCACAACCACCTCGAAGCTTTTCGGTTCACCCTTAAAAACTTTATCCAATTCTTCTTTCACCAAGGTTCTTGCACGAGGATCTATTCTACTCAGATAATCCAACCCTATAAGATCTGAAGTTTCAATTCCTAGCTCATACAACCCTTGTCCTTCTGCAAAAAGATATTTATAGGTTTTATCGAAAATACTGATTACTCCACTAGGGAAATTACGTGCAATGGACTTGTACAACCGCTCACTCTCTCTCAATTCTTCAGTTCGTTCCTTAACTTTTTGCTCCAGTGACTCTCGTAGCTTCTGGAGTTTCAATTCACTTTCTCTACGCTCTGTCACATCAGACACCAAGGCCACAACATAACTTTCTCCTCCAGCGCTTACAAATGGATTTAAACTCACTTGAACAGGAAATTCACTTCCATCTTTGCGCACCCCATCAAGTTTTAAAGACGACCCCATAGGTCTACTTGTTGGACGCTTACTATAATTATCTCGATGATTTTTATGCCCTTCTCTCGCCCTCATTGGAACGAGAACTTCTATCCGCTGACCTATCAAATCAGCCTTTTCATATCCAAACATCAAAGCTCCGGTTTTATTGGCTTCAACAATTACACCATCTTTATCAACCAATATCAACCCTTCCTGAATTGCTCCAAAAAGTATTTCGTATAAACTTTTCTTTAAATCCATCATTATTTTTTTAGGGCTGTAATTATTTGTTTCATTTCTACCGCTTCCTTTACATCATGCACACGAATTATTGATGCGTTTTTTATGAATGCCAATGTATTGAGAACAGTTGTTCCATTCAAAGCTTCTTTCGGTCCTACACCCAGCAACTTATATATCATTGACTTGCGCGAAACTCCAACCAATATTGGGCACTCAAGCGATTTTAAAAAATCAAGATTTTCAAACAATTCGTAATTTTGCTCTAAATCCTTTGCAAATCCAAAACCTGGATCTATAATAATATCTTTTACCCCTTTTTTTCTCAACCCCATCACTGAATGACTCAATTCTTTACACGTTTCCATGACCACATCATTATACTCACAGAGGGTTTGCATATTTCCAGCATCACCACGGCTATGCATTAAAATATAAGGGACATCTAATTCTGCTACCGTATCAAACATTTGCTCATCAAATCTTCCACCGTAAACATCATTCACAATGTGGGCTCCTGCAAGAACAGCCTCACGAGCAACCGTTGAGCGAAAGGTGTCAACACTCACCAAAACATCTGGATAACGGCAGTTAATTTCTCTAATCACAGGAATAACACGCTTCAACTCTTCTTCAGTAGAAAGCAGGTCAGCATTTGGTCGGGTTGATACTCCTCCTACATCTATGATATCAACACCAGCTGAAATGATTTCTTTAACCCACTTCATAGCCTTTTCGACATCTCTATTCCTACTGTTTTGAAAAAAAGAATCTGGGGTAACATTTAATATCCCCATCACAAGTGGTGAATTAAGATTAAGTAATTTATCCTGTGACTTAAACCCTTTAATTAAGTCATATTTATTATCTTTCCCCACTATAAATACTTTTTACTTTAAAAATGTCTGAAACTGTCGAACAATATACAAAAGTTATTTCCAAATGTCGCGAAATATTTGAAAAGAAAACTCAAGACTATGGGACCGCTTGGAGAATCCTAAGAACGAGCTCTTTAACCGACCAAATATTTATAAAAGCTCAACGAATCCGGACCATTCAAGAGACAGGAGAGAACAAAGTTGGAGAGGATATAGAGGGCGAATTTATAGGAATAATTAACTACTGCATAATGGCTGTTATTCAAATCGAGGAAGGCGAAAACCTCCCTTTAGAAATTTCACCTGAAAAGGCAGGTCAACTATATAACAAATACTCTGAAGTGGCCCTCACATTAATGAAAAACAAAAACCATGATTATGGTGAAGCATGGCGAGACATGCGCGTCAGTTCATTAACAGATTTAATTTTAATGAAATTGCTTCGTGTTAAACAAATTGAGGACAACAAAGGTAAAACAATCATCAGTGAAGGTATAGATGCCAACTACTACGACATGCTAAACTACGCGGTATTTGCGCTAATTCATTTAACATTTAAAAACGAAGGAAATGCTTAATAACACTAAATATTCACTTTCTGGAAAGTCACTTATCTTAAATATCATAGTGATAGCCCTTAATTTACTAGGGTTGAGTTTTTTAGTCATGGGCTATCATCCCTCCTTTGAGGAAAGCTCTTTAATTTTCAAAGTTCTGGGTTACGGAATCATGGTTGCTACTTTGGTTGCTGCTTTCTTGTTAGAAGGTTGGCTGTTATTTGCTTATGTCGCCCGTGTTTTAGTAGGAGGTTTGTTCATCGTTTCTGGATTAATAAAAGCCAATGACCCCAAAGGGTTTGCCTACAAATTGGAAGAGTATTTTGAAGATGGTGCACTGGCTTACCGAATTAAAGAATGGTTTAATTGGGAAACATTCTCCCTTGAGTTTTTCATCGAGCATGCTTTATTGCTCAGTGTTTTGATTTGTATTTTTGAGATTGTATTAGGTGCATTGGTATTGTTAGGCGCAAAAATGAGGGCTTCATCTTGGTTGATGTTAGTGATGATGCTCTTTTTCACTTTTTTAACGTGGCATACCAAAGAATGTGATCCACACACTACATTTACGGATGTTGACACCTATGCAATTGATTCATCTGCTGCTATGGCAAAGATACCACAAGCTCAAGAAAATGAAAATATTACTATCCTAGAGCAAAATGCTGATTTTGTTACCATTCGTGAAGTTAAAAAACCTCAATGTGTTGATGATTGTGGATGCTTTGGAGACGCCATGAAAGGTTCAATTGGAAGGTCTTTGACTCCTGCAGAGAGTTTTTGGAAAGACATTGTACTCCTTTATTTAGTTGTAATCATCTTTATTTCAAGAAGAAGAATCTCCAATAACAATGGACGTGAAAACATCGTAATGATCACATTAGGATTAGTATTTATCAGTTTCTTCTCCTATATTTTCACATGGAGTTTTCCAATTTTATTTGGATTAGCATCCTTACTTTTGGCTTTATGGATCAGAAGAACAGGTGGTCGTATCCTTGGAAATGATTGGGGAATGATATTAATGCTGACCATTATCTGTTCTATCTTTGTCACCTATGTATTAATGTACTTGCCGCTTCGCGATTATCGCCCTTATCATGTTGGAAGCAACTTAATTGAACGCATGTCTGACGGTAGAGAGGGACAATATGAAAACTTGATGGTTTATACTCACAACACTACAGGTCAAGACACCTTATTAACCGATTTAAATGAGAGCACAAAAGCCATTTGGGGAGACACTGAGAATTGGAAGTTTTCTAAAAGAGAAACCATCACCATTGTACCACAAATTCTACATTCTATTCAACAGTTTGAACCAAGCATAAGTGTAGATGGATTAACCACAGTTGAAAAGGAGTTTGCTCCTATTGCTGAAATTCTAGAAAATAATCAGGCCCAATACATTGATGTCATTGATAAGAACACTGGAGACAGATATCCAATGTCACTCCAAGATTTCTATTTGCCAGATATTGACACTTCAATTTACGCTATCGGCGATACAATCCTGCGTTTAGACGAATCTTTAACCGACATTAATCTAAAGGATTTTATTCTAGCACAAGAGCAAATACTATTGATATTCAGTCGTGATTTATCAAAAGGTAATTTTAGCCGAATTTCACGTTTGAAAGAAATCAATGAGAACGCCAAAGAACACAACATTCCTGTAATTATGATTTCAACAGCATCAAAAGAGGATGTTATAGCCTTTAGGGAAGAAACAGGATTAATTGTTCCAACGGTTCAAAATGATGAAATTGAAATTAAAGCAATCACCCGTTCAAATCCAACATTAATGGTATTGAAAAAAGGTGTGGTTAACGGAAAGTTCCCTTTCCGCTCTACTCCATCTTGGGAATGGTTAATTAAAAACAGTATTAAAGTCGATTAAGAAATGAGAAAAAAAATTGTTGCAGGTAACTGGAAAATGAATTTATTACTTGATGAGGCTGAAAAGCTAAATGCTTCCATAGACGAAGCTTTATCAGAAGGTAATTTCGGATGTGATGTTTATCATTTTATCCCCTTCATTTATTTAAAAGAGGCCATTGACAACAGTAAACATGTTCAGATTGGAGCACAAAACGGACATCCCGAAAAGAACGGTGCATATACAGGAGAAATCAGCATGCATCAACTTGCACATATGGGGACACAAGCGATTTTAATTGGACATTCTGAAAGAAGACAATTGTTTAATGAAACAAACGACTTTTTAAAAGCAAAGGTAAACACGGCAATAGCTGAGCAATTAACAGTCTTTTTTTGTTGTGGGGAAAGTTTAGAACAACGCGAATCAGAAGATTACGAACAAATCGTAATTAATCAATTGAAAAGCGCCTTATTTCACCTACCAGAAGAGGATTTTAGAAAAGTGATTATTGCCTACGAACCTATTTGGGCCATTGGAACAGGAAAAACAGCTAGCCCAGATCAAGCCAATGCTATGCATATTAGTATCCGTGCTGCCATTGCTGATGCTTATGGAAACTCTGTTGCTGAAACAACTTCTATTCTTTATGGTGGTAGTTGTAAACCTTCAAATGCACAAGAACTTTTAACACAATCTGATATCGATGGAGGACTGATTGGAGGGGCATCGCTAAAACCAGAAGACTTTATGTCTATTATTTCAACATATCAATAATTTATGAATTATATTCAAATAAGTTTCGACATATCGCCAAAGCATCCTTGGACAGAAATCATAACACAAGAACTGGCTAATATTGACTTCGATAGTTTTACGGAAGAAGACCAAAAGCTACAAGCTTATATTAGTGAAGAGAACTTCAAGGAAGAGCGCTTAAAGGAACTAATTGCAACTTATGCGGGTAATGAAGTAAATATAGCATATGAGCAGACCCTGATTCCATCACAAAACTGGAATGCCGTATGGGAATCTGATTATGAACCGGTCTTAGTAGGTAAGTCATTAATGATCCGCGCTCCCTTTCATCCTATCGACGATACTTTTGATTTAAGCATAGAGATTCAACCTCAGATGTCATTTGGAACAGGTCACCACCAAACTACATTTTTATTAAGTCAAGCTTTATTGGATATTGACTTTAAAGGAAAAAATGTATTAGATGTCGGTACAGGAACAGGCGTTTTAGGAATTTTAGCTGCTCAACTAGGGGCTTCAGAAGTTTTTGGAACGGATATCGAAGAAGGTGCTGTCGAAAATGCAATTGAAAACTGTGAACGTAACGGAACCAAAAACTTTAAAATTGTTAAAGGTGATTTAGAAGTTGTACCAAAGCACAATTATGACGTTATTATAGCTAATATTAATAAAAACGTTTTACTTAGACATATGGAGGGCTACTCCAATCTCATCAAAGACAATGGTTTGTTATTGTTGAGTGGATTTTTTGAAACGGATATTCAAACACTTACAGAAGCAGCCAAAAACTGTGGATTTGATGTTATTGAGATATTCACCAAAGAGAAATGGGCGGTCCTCAAGTTGATAAAAAAAATATAATTATGAAAAACATTAACGTACTCTACTTTATCGTGACCTTATTGTCCTTCAACTATGCATTTAGTCAAGATGGGGAATTTACCATAGACCGCGAACAGTTTGTTGCAGATTACTCACGACTTTTAGCCTCTTCTGGCTCTAAAGAAGTCACTGCATTTATTGACCTAGAGTTGCGCCCAATACTCCTAGAAGGAACAGCCTTCCCTGAAGATCGTTTCCAACAGATGGCTAAGACCGTGAATATATTGTTGGACAAAAGACATTCGGCTTATCCTCACACCTATAACTACGTTACTTCATTTTATTCTTTGATTACCCTCAAAAAAAGTGATGAAGAAATAGACACATGGCATGAGATTACTGATGGATTAATCAATAACAGAAACCCTCGTAGAATTCAAGAGTTCTTGCAGGTCTCAGGAAACTTTTTGCACAAGGAGATAATTGCTGATGACCCAAACTATCAGTGGATTTGTAAAGGAGAAGACTTTAAATTCATCAACGACAAAACACCTTACATTCAATTTAAGAATGTGACATTAATCTGTAAAACCATAAATCGTGGAAGTGATAAAAGGCAAAACCCATTTTCGGATTCGATAAAAATCATCAACACCAATGGAATTGCTGACCTTACCAGAGAGAGATGGGAAGGAAACGGTGGGACCTATACATGGGAGAAAGTAGGTTTACCACAAGAAGAAACACATGCAACACTTAGATCATACAACATTTCATTTAGATCTACCAACCTTACTGCAGACAGTGTAACATTGACAACCCCCTATATCAAGGAGCCTATTGAAGGTAAATTATTAGACCGTGCAATGAAAGGAGCAATAGGAAAAGACAGTGAACTTCCTTATCCACAATTTAAATCTTATCAAGCTAATTTTGAAATTAAAAACATTGTTGAAGACGTTGATTATAAAGGTGGGGTTTCTTTAGAAGCAAATGAATTTATTGGAATTGGAAACAATAATGAACAAGCCAAATTAACTTATTATCGAAATGACAAAAAATTCATCGTTTCTTATTCCGATCAAGTACGTGTGAATGAAAATAGCTTAGTTACCCCTATGGCACGTTTTTCACTTTACATCGGATTAAATGATTCTATCAGTCATACAGGATTAAACATCACTTACAATTTAAAAGAACAATCTATTAAATTCGTTAGAGGAAATGCGGTTATATCTCAATCTCCATTCATCGATACTTATCATCAACTCAACATCTATACTGATGAAATTTCATGGAATAAAAACGCTTCTGAACTTGTACTTGGATATGACAGGTCTACTTCTGAAGAACAGAGGACCGCTAAGTTTGAGTCCTTCAATTATTATGATGAGCGATTATTTCAAAGTATTCAAGGTTTAGAATCTGTGCACCCATTATCTGCGTTATACAATTACGCCTATAAATATGACAAATTCCAAATGACCGAAGGAACTGCTGCTACAGCACTAAACCGTACCTTACAGCAAGCTAAGCCAAAATTATTAGAACTCTCTACTTTAGGATTCATAAGCTATGACACCGAAAGAGGAATCGTGCTAATCAATGATAAAACAGAGCATTTTGTAAAATCAAAATCTGGAAAAAGTGATTATGATAATATTTCATTTGTTTCTAATTTAGCACCAATTCGTTTAGACAATACAGGGAATAATAACGCTGAATTACAACAAAAAGTAAACAAACGAAACCAAGAAAGGGCTAAAATAACTGAATTTGCAAAAATAGACTTGAGCTCTTTGGATTTAAAAGCCAATGCCGTAGACTACATTACTGTTGCAACGGTGAAACAAACTACCATCTTCCCTGATGAAAATGAAGTGACCATCAAAAAGAATAGAAATATTGATTTCTCTGGATGGGTAAACAGTGGAAAATGGGAAATTAAAATTGACCACGGAAACTATAGCTACGAGGACAATAAATTCAATATTTTTGAATCTGAATTAGCATTATTTAAGGTCAACCCGCTAAGGGCATCTGATGGCAAGCAACCTATCCCATCTCAATCTGTTATATCAGGAATCAAAGGTGAAATTTTAGTTGATGACACCACAAACCGATCTGGAATAAAAAAAGGATTCGATCAATACCCTATTCTTGTCTCTAAAGAAAAATCAAAGGTCTTTTACAACCAAAAACAATTACACCTTGGGGCTTATGAAAAAGAACGTTTTTACTTTGAAATTGATCCTTTCCAACTGGATAGTCTAGCCACTTTTGATGAAAAAGCATTACGTTTTCCAGGAGAGTTGACATCGGCAGGTATATTTCCAAAAATGAAAGATGAGCTTAAAGTTATGGCAGATTATTCTTTAGGATTCTCACAGGATGTTCCCAAAGAGGGCTACCCTTTCTATGGAACTGAAGCGCGATACAACAATAAAATATTGCTTTCGAACAATGGATTACAAGGAGGAGGAACAATTGACTTTTTGAACTCTTCATCAACCTCAAAACAACTGTTCACTTTTTTACCTGACTCTACAATTGGAGTCGCTTCATTCGTCAATAAACCTCAAGAAACAGGAGTTCAATTTCCAGATGCGAATGGACCAGATGCATTCATCACCTTCTTGCCGAAGCAAAAAGTCCTCAAAGCTAGATCAAACAAAGAATTAATTTCCTTCTATAATGGTGAGGCCAACCTAAGAGGTACTACGATTTTGAAAGCTAAAGGGATGAAAGGAAATGGAATCTTGGAATTAAAAGATGCCAAAATGGGATCTCATAACTTCGACTTCGCAAGATGGGATGTTCATGCAGATACCTCTTCCTTCCAATTGACCAATAAGTATAAGGCCGAAGGAGATTTAAGTGAAAACGCATTGGCATTCAAAACAGAAAACGTTAATGGTGACCTTGACTTTAAGGGTAGAAAGGGAGTCTTTAAATCTAACGCTGGTGAATCTGTAGTTGAATTCCCTGTTAACCAATACGTTTGTAAGATTGACCAATTTACATGGTTAATGGACAATGACGAATTGACTTTAGAGAAGAAAGCCAACGATAACCTAGCCATTGATGGAGCTATGGACCTTGTAGGGCCAAACTTTTATAGCATTCACCCGAAACAAGACTCATTACAATTCAGATCTCCAAAAGCGTCATTTAACCTAAAAGAGAAAACCATTTATGCTTTTGAAACTGAATTTATAGAAGTAGCAGATGCGAGGATTTTCCCAGATAGTGCCAAAGTAGTCATCCGAAAAGATGCTAAAATGGACAAGTTCACCAATGCTAAAATTGTAGCCAACTACATTACGAAATACCACACCATTAAGAATGTAGAAGCTCAAATAACGGCCAGAAGAGCTTACACCGCAATTGGTGATTATGAATATGGAGTCGGTGATGGAGAAAAGCAATTGATTCATTTAACTGAAATCAAACTTGACACCTCGTATCAGACAGTAGCCAAGGGTATTGTCAATCAAGAACAAGCTTTTAAATTGAGTGATCAATTCGACTTCTACGGAGAAACACAATTGAGAGCAGCAGATCAATTCATGCTCTTTAAAGGAGCTACTAAAATTAATCATGACTGTGATAAATTCGAAAGAAACTGGATGGCATTTGAGACTGCAATAGACCCAGAAAACATTCAGATCCCTGTGAGTAAAAACATGAAAGACCTAGAAGGAAACCAAATTACTGTTGGAGTACGTTGGCGAAATTCTTCTAATACGGATAGCGTGAGCCTTTATCCTACTTTCTTAAGTTCAGTCGAAAATGAAAACGACCCAGAAGTAATGACTGCAAGTGGATTCTTACAGTACAACAATGCTGCAAAAGAATTCCAAATTGCTAGTCAAGAGAAGTTAATCAACAGGGCTGAAAAAGGAAACTATATTTCTTTACACACAGAATCTTGTTCGATGAACGGAGACGGTAAAATTAGTTTAGGAATGGATTATGGCGCTGTAGAAACAGAAGCTGTTGGGGTGTTGAATTACAATCAAGAAAATGAACAAACAGATTTAAACATCACTATGGCATTCCGAATTCCTTTCAATAAAAAAGAATTTGAAAACGTAGCAGTGAAAATTAGAGAAGTTCCTGGTTTACCTGATGCAGATTTTAATTCAACAACACTTGAACAAGCATTGGTAGAGTGGACAGATCTAAAAACAGCAGATAAAATAAAATCTGATTATACTTTAAAGAAAGAATTTAAAAACGTTCCCCGATCAATGCAAGATGCTATTGTGATTACAGGGTTAAGACTGACTTCTTACACTAAGTCTGGAGACCAACAGCGTGGAATGAAAACATCAACTGCTCAGGCAGCAATTGTAAATATCTATGGTGAACCGGTTATGAAATATGTGCCTACAAAGTTCTTTGCAGAGCAACGTTCTAATTTAGGTGACCGCTTTGGATTAATGATTGATATTCCTGGAGCTTATCTTTACTTCTTCGATTACGACAACAGAAAAGATGGAGTAATGAATATTCTTTCTAGTGATAAAGAATTCAATGATGAAATCACAGCGCTTAAATCTGATAAGAAAAAGTCGAGAAGATTCGTTTACGACATCACTAAAAACTCAGCTTACAGAAGTCAATTTATGCGTGTATTTAACTAAGTTAAAGAATGGAATTTATTATATTTGGAATAGCCGCCTACTTATTGGGCTCCATACCAACAGCTGTTTGGGTGGGAAAGGCAAAGTACCACTTGGATGTTAGAGAGCATGGTAGTAAAAATGCTGGGGCAACCAATACATTTAGAGTTTTAGGAAAAAAAGCAGGAATTGTAGTCCTGAGTGTGGATGTGCTCAAGGGAACCTTTGCAGTGCTCCTACCCTTCCTCGTTAACACTTATGCCTGGGCGGATGACCATTTAATTCACCTTAAAATAGTTTCAGGGGTTTTGGTTGTCTTAGGACACATCTTCCCCGTTTTTGCGGGATTCAATGGTGGGAAAGGAGTTGCAACTTCCCTAGGGGTAATTTTAGGAATTCATCCACAAGCTGCGCTGATCTGTATTGCCATTTTCCTTGTCGTTTTTATCGCCTCTAACTATGTGTCCCTTGGTGCAATAATTACCTCTATATCATTTCCTTTATTGGTTGAATTTGTTTTTGACAATAAAAACACTTCTTTACTGATATTCAGCATCATACTTTCCTCTGCTGTCGTGATTCTTCATCATAATAATATCAAACGTTTGATTAAAGGAAATGAAAATAAAATGAGTCTTTTTAAAAAAAAGACGTAACTTATAGCTAAAACACACGTATCTTATTACTACTTAATGTCACTTAAAATAAAAATATTCGTATTGTTCATCCTGTTTGGCGCTATTCATACGCATGCACAGGAGACAAGAGAGGATATTGAGAAAAAAGCATTGAGCTTATTTCAAAGTGAAGAGTTTATTGAAGCTACACCACTCTACCTTAGGTTACTTTCATTAGAACCTAGAAATCCAGATTACAATTATAGATATGGAACCTGTTTACTCTTTAATTCAGGAGAAAAACAAGACGCTTTCAAGTATTTAAATTATTCCATTCAGCAAAGTAATAAAGTTGATGACGAAGCCTTTTACTACCTAGGAAAAGCATATCACCTTAATTTTCAATTCGATAAAGCCATAAAGAATTATGAAATCTACAAACAAAAAGCGGGTAGTCGTTCGCTTGCAAAGTTAAATGTAGATCGCCAAATTGAAATGTGTAGAAATGGAAAGTCACTGATTGCTAACATCTCCGAAACCGTGGTCTTGAATAAAACTAAAATCAATAAAGAAAGTTTTTTTAGAATTTATGATTTAAAAGACATCGGAGGAGAATTGATTGTTACTGAAGAGTTCCAATCCAGACTAGACAAAAGAAACAATCACGTTCCTTTGATTCACTTTCCTTCTCATTCAAGGCGCATTTATTATTCAAGCTATGGCGATAATAACAGTCACAAGGACATTTATGTAAGAACGCGACTTCCAGATAATACTTGGTCCAAAGCACAAGCTGTTTTTGGAGATGTCAATACATCCTTAAACGAAGATTTCCCTTACATGCATCCCAGTGGAAAGTACTTGTATTTTTCTTCTGAAGGTCACAATAGTATGGGAGGTTATGATATTTTCAGAAGCCCTTATGATCCTGAAACCAATTCGTTTGGTCCTCCCGAGAATATGGACATTTCCATTTCCTCTCCCGACAATGATTTTCTGTACATTGTAGACTCACTTGATCGTTATGCTTATTTCGCTTCCCAAAGAGAAAGTGAAGGAAACAATGTCCATGTTTACAATGTACGTGTTGAACGCTTCCCTATTCAAATGGTGATATTAAAGGGACAATTCAACTCTACAATTGATCCTTCAGAGAAAGCATTGAATATTACTGTAAAGAATAACTCAGGTGAATTGATGGGGAAGTTCAACACATCGCCTAAAGGAGATTACTTAATCAATTTACCCAAAGGAGGTCGTTATGAATTTATCGTTAACGTTGGTGAAAAGGAACAATTGCATAGACAATTTATCGAATTGCCCTATCTAAAGGAATTCCGTCCTTTAAAACAAGCCATAACTGAGTCTCAAAAAGACCAAGCTGAGGTCATTATTTTTAAAAACTTGTTTGATGAACGTTTTGAAAATGAAGGAGAAATTATCGCTGAAGCCATTAAGTTAAAATCTAAAATGGAGGTCAATAGCCAGCAATTTGACATTGACTCGCTAGATCAAGTTCGAGAACAAAGAAAGTTATTCGACAAAATCGGGCTTTCGGCATTTACAAATGTTGAAATTCATGATTTAATAAAAAGTAAATACGGCAATTTGAATGAGCGTCAAATTAAAACACAAGAACTGATTGAAAAAGCCAATGCAACGCTTGATCAAGGAAACCATAAAATCGAAGATGCATTAAATAAGGCTGACTCTTTAATGCAATTGGCAAAAAACAGTGACCAGAATCAACGTGCAAAACGCTATTCACAACTGGCACAAAAAGAACTAGATAAAGCAAAACATTATCAAGCCGAAATGGACAATGCAAAAGTCGTTTTAAAATACTTAGAAACCGATTTTAAGGAAAAGGAAGAACAACTAACAGAGGCCAAATCGCTTTATGAAGTTACAAAAGAACTTGCTATAAATGACGATGACCAATTGATTGCAATATTGAATGAGCACAAAGACTTCGTGAGTGAGGAACTGCTAGAAGAAACCAATCTTGATGCTCATTTTGAATTTGTAACTCAAATCAATGCCGATCTTCAAGCTCAGGAAGAAATGAAACTACGTCAAAAACAATTGGAGGCCAATCAGAAAGCTCTAGAAAATAAACTTGCACAATTAAATAAAGATTATGAAGCAGCTTCTAAAAGGAAAAAAGAAGAAATAGGATTAGAAATTAGTCGATACGAAAATCAAAATGCTGATTTGAAAAATGAAATCAAGTATATCGATGATCAACTGAATGCTCAAGGTGATTTTAATGGTCAAAAAGAAGCTTTAGCAGAAATACTTAAAAGTGAAAATACAGCAAAAGAAAACACTTCTTCCTCTGAAATTGTAAAGAAAAATAATGATTTGATCGCGCAACAAGACAAACTCAACAGCGATAACGAAGCCTTTGCCCTTAAAAACGATATTGATATAACTGAAGAGGCATTGAACCAGGTGAATGAAGACATAGCTCTTAACACAAGTGAAAACAATAACGCTACAGTTAAGCACACAGGAGACTCGACCACAAACGAAACCGAAGAAATCAACACAAAAGAAGAATTGGCTGAACTGACTTCGGAAATTATATTCAACAAATTAGATCCCAATTATCTTGAAGAAATTGAGCAAATAGAGACTGAAATAGCGAATGGAAAAGCAACGAAAACAGATTTGCTCGAGCGCAAACAGCAAGCATTAGTTGTTGTAGAAAGTACGCAATCTCAATTTAAAGCTGAAATTGAAAAAGGAAATCCTGACCCTACCCTACCTACTAAAATCGAACTACTTTCTGAAGTTAAGAGTCAGCTAAACACAGAAATTAATGACCTTAATCAAAAAATAGCTGAAGAAAACATTATTGCAGAAGAAACAATGACCAATACTCAAGAAAGTAACATTGAAGAAGGTCAAAACACAACAAATAAAAACAATACTTCTCCTTTAAGTGCAGAAACTGTTTTTACAGAAATAGATCCGAATTACCCTCAAGATATTCAAGCCTTAGAGCAAAAAGTGAAACAAGGCAATTCGACAAAGCAAGCCATTCTTGATCGCAAAAAACAAGCTTTAACTGGTATTGAAGCAGCTCAATCTGAAATTCAAAACGAGATAGATTCTGGAAACAATAATGATGATCTCGCTACAAAATCGGATTTATTGTCGCAAATTGAAGTCCAAATTAAGTCTGAAATTGATGAGCTATCAAATGCGATTGAAGCAGAAAATAAGCATGCAGAAACTAACACTTCAACTTCGAATACTTCAGCAAGTAACACTTCTTCTGAGAGTGAAGTTATAACTGATGAAAATGAATTCACTCCAGAAGCAATTTTAGCAGAGCTAGATCCTGAATATTTGAATGATATTTCACAACTTGAAAAAGACATCAGCAATGGAACGAAATCTAAAA
>Ga0209075_1002408_pt1 | contig 16489 bp, 14 predicted proteins | sample Stecom2011_FD_187523 | JGI IMG/M metagenome (GOLD analysis project Ga0209075, IMG submission 187523) | Agricultural soil microbial communities from Utah to study Nitrogen management - Steer compost 2011 (SPAdes) (version 2) | ecosystem: Environmental > Terrestrial > Soil > Agricultural land...
ATCATCAAAAGAGGTGTTTTCATGTTTTCTGTTTATTCTATAATGATGAAGACTATTATTTATAACAATCCGTTTTAACCAAGCTCCAAAAAAGGAATTATCATGTAGACTTTCTAATTTTGTAAAAGCTTGTAGAAAAGCTTCCTGCATGACGTCTTCTGCTTCATATCTATTTTTAACAATTCTATAGGCAACATTAAACATGGCTTTATAATACCGGTTGTATAGTTCTAACTGCGCAAATTGGTTTCCTGATTTGCACAGCAAAATAAGTTGTTCAATATTTTGATGGGTTAGTACCAAATATTAGGGGTTGTTAAATAAAAGATGTAGTTGATGCTAAGTTGTTACAGTTTGTATAAAATTATTTTATTTTAATTTAAAAACGATAGATTTTACATATTATATTAAAACAAATAAACTTTTTGGAGTGGATGTGGAGTATGGCATATTAATTGGACTTTTAGAAGAAGATGAAATTCTGACTAACAGTGTAATCAATTGATATTTAGAATTTTGTAATTTATTGTAGAAATAAAAAATAAAAGATACATTTTGTTTTTAGCAAGATTAATGACAGAATGACTTAATAAAAAATATGAAGAAAAGAGATTTATTTAGTCTTGACAGTTTGTCACTTCAGGAGTTTGATGAAAATTCAGAATTAATTCCTTTAATGACACCTGAAGACGAAGAAGCAATATCAAACGAGGAATTACCAAATACGCTACCTATTTTATCATTAAGAAACACAGTTTTGTTTCCTGGGGTAGTTATTCCTATTACAGCGGGTAGAGATAAATCTATCAAGTTAATTGATGATGCCAATAAAGGGAGTAAGGTAATTGGTGTAGTAGCACAAAAAGATGAAGAGGTAGAAGATCCAACTGGAGCTGACATCCATGAAACAGGTACGGTAGCTAGAATATTACGCGTATTAAAAATGCCTGATGGTAATACCACCGTAATTATTCAAGGTAAAAAAAGGTTCAAAGTAGACGAGGTAGTAACTGAAGAACCATATATGACGGCTACCATTAGTGAGGTTCCAGAGGTAAGGCCGGCTGTTAAAAATAAGGAGTTTGAAGCCATTGTAGATTCTATTAAAGATTTAGCGCTTCAAATTATAAAAGACAGCCCAAATATTCCAAGTGAAGCTTCATTCGCTATTAAAAACATTGAAAGTAACTCGTTTTTAATAAATTTTGTTTCGTCTAATATGAATCTTTCGGTTCAAGAAAAACAGTCTTTATTAGAAATAAACGACCTTAAGGAAAGAGCATTATCAACCTTAAAGTTCATGAATATTGAGTTTCAAAAGTTGGCTTTAAGAAATGATATTCAGTTGAAGGTTCAAAGTGATATGAACCAACAACAACGCGAATATTTTCTTCATCAACAAATGAAAACCATTCAAGAGGAACTTGGCGGTGTAAGTCATGACCAGGAATTGGAGGAAATGAAAATTCGTGCGAAAACTAAAAAATGGAGCGAGAAAGTTGCAGAGCATTTTAATAAGGAAATTTCTAAAATGCAACGAATGAACCCTCAAGTTGCGGAATATTCTATTCAACGTAACTACCTTGATTTATTTTTAGATTTACCTTGGAATGAGTATAGCAAAGATAAGTTCGATTTAAAACGTGCTAAACGTATTTTAGATAGAGATCATTACGGTTTAGATGATGTTAAAAAACGTATTATTGAATATCTAGCTGTTATTAAATTACGTAACGACATGAAGTCGCCAATTTTATGTCTTTATGGACCTCCAGGGGTTGGTAAAACTTCCTTGGGTAAATCTGTGGCAGAAGCTTTAGGTAGAGAATATGTGCGTATGTCCTTAGGAGGCTTACGTGATGAGGCTGAAATTAGAGGTCATAGAAAAACCTATATTGGTGCTATGCCTGGACGTATCATTCAAAACCTTAAAAAAGCAGGCACTTCTAATCCGGTTTTTGTTTTAGATGAAATAGATAAGCTTTCAAATTCGCATCAAGGAGATCCATCTTCTGCAATGTTAGAGGTATTAGATCCAGAGCAAAATAGCGAGTTTCATGATAATTTCTTGGAAATGGGTTACGACTTGTCCAAAGTTATGTTTATTGCCACTTGTAATAGTTTATCGACCATTCAGCCAGCTTTGTTAGATAGAATGGAAATAATTAATGTTACTGGTTATACAATTGAAGAGAAAGTAGAAATATCCAAACGTCATTTACTTCCAAAACAATTGTCCGAACATGGTTTAACCGATATGGATTTGAAAATAGCTAAACCTCAATTGGAAAAAATAGTTGAAGGTTATACTAGAGAATCAGGAGTTCGTGGTTTAGAGAAGCAAATTGCCAAAATGGTACGTTATGCAGCTAAAAACATTGCCATGGAAGAAGAATATAATATCAAAATTTCTAACGAGGATATTATAGAGATTTTAGGTGGACCAAAACTAGAACGCGATAAGTACGAAAACAATAATGTAGCAGGTGTTGTTACAGGGTTGGCTTGGACAAGGGTAGGAGGTGATATCCTATTTATTGAATCCATTTTGTCTAAAGGTAAAGGCACCTTAACCATTACAGGGAATCTTGGAACCGTAATGAAGGAGTCGGCAACCATTGCTATGGAATTTATAAAAGCTAATGCTAAGGACTTAGGTATAGATCCGGATATTTTTGAAAAATATAATGTTCATATTCACGTGCCAGAAGGTGCAACTCCCAAGGACGGACCAAGTGCAGGAGTAACTATGTTAACTTCTTTGGTATCTTTATTTACTCAAAAGAAGGTAAAGAAGAGTTTGGCTATGACAGGGGAAATTACCTTAAGAGGAAAAGTTCTTCCAGTTGGAGGAATTAAGGAGAAAATCTTGGCAGCCAAACGAGCAAGAATTAAAGAAATTCTACTTTGCGAAGAAAATAGAAGAGATATAGAAGAAATTAAACCAGAATATTTAAAAGGTTTGACTTTTCACTATGTTTCAGACATGAGTGAAGTTATTAAAATAGCAATAACCAATCAAAAAGTGGTAAATGCGAAAAAACTTTAAGTAAATTAGCATTAAAATGTAACAAAACCTCGAATTTATATTCGAGGTTTTTTTTATCATTTAAAAATAAATTATACTTGCATCCGTTTATAGATAGATCGCATTACGATTCACATGTATGTTTAAGAAAATCTCGATAGTTTTAATATTACTACTCAGCACTTTTGTTTCTGCTCAAATTGGTGGTGAAACAACATATCAGTTTCTTAATCTCGTATCGTCTCCTAGACAAGCTGCTTTAGGTGGAAAAGTCTTTACTAATGTGGATTACGATGTTACACAAGGTCTTACTAATCCAGCTACTATAAATCCAGAGATGGATAATCAATTAGCACTAAACTACACCAGTTATTTAGGAGGCATTAGCTACGGAACAGCAGCTTATGCATATACTTGGGACAGAAGAACGAAAACGTTCCACATGGGGGTTAATTACATTAATTACGGGAGTTTTGATGGTTACGATGAAGATGGAAATTCTACAGGATCATTTACTGGTAATGAAGCGGCGGTTTCTTTTGGATATGCAACGCAATTAGGTTTTTCTGATTTCTATATTGGTGGAAATGTTAAATTAATAACATCGAAATTAGAACAGTATAGTTCCTTTGGAGCAGCTATAGATGCTGGACTTATTTATATAAACGAAGATTTAGAATTTCAAGCCACTTTGGTGGTTAGAAATGCTGGTGTACAGATTACAACCTATGCAGGATTAAATGAACCTTTACCTTTGGAAGTGGCTTTTGGTATGTCTCAAACCTTAGAGAATGTGCCAATTCGCTGGCATTTAACTTTTGAGAACTTACAAAAATGGCCTATTTCAGTATCAAATCCCGCTCGAGCCGAAACCGATTTAGAAGGTAATCAAACACAGGAAAAAGTTGGCTTTTTCGATAATGTTTTAAATCACACCATTGTTGGAGCTGAATTATTTCCTGAAGGAGCATTTAATATTCGTTTAGGATATAACTTTAGACGAGGACAAGAACTTAAAATACTAGATCAACGTAATTTTTCAGGTATTTCAGCCGGATTCGGTTTGAAGCTAAACAAACTGCGCTTTAGTTTTACGCACGCTAGGTATACAAGTGCAGCTAATGCTAGCTTTTTTGGACTACAATTAGATTTACGCTAAACATCTTAATTAATTTAAATTTTCACCACTTAAAGTAATTTTAAATCAATAAGTATAATTCCTTTACTTCCTTTGAGATTTTTAAGTAGTTTTGCCACTTCAATTAATATATATGAATAAAATAACCATAGCAATCGACGGATTTTCTTCTACAGGGAAAAGTACTGTCGCCAAACAATTAGCCAAACATCTAGGATATATTTATGTTGACTCTGGAGCTATGTATCGCGCTGTTACTTGGTTTGCTATGCAAAAAGGGTTTATAAGTCAAGAACAGTTTGACAAAGAAGCTTTAATAAATAATTTAAAAGGACTTGAAATAAGCTTTAAATTCAATCCAAAATTAGGGTTTTCAGAAGTATATTTAAATGGAGTTAATATAGAGAAGGAAATTAGGTCCTTAGAGGTGTCTGGTTTTGTTAGCCAAATAGCTAAAATATCCGAAGTTAGAAAGCAACTTGTCAAGCAGCAGCATGAACTTGGTGAAAACAAGGGAATTGTAATGGATGGTAGAGATATTGGAACTGTAGTGTTTCCAAATGCCGAACTTAAGTTATTTATGACGGCTTCTGCCGAAACACGAGCAATCAGAAGGTATCAAGAACTAATTTCAAAAGGTGAAAATGTATCTTACGAAGATGTGCTGCACAATGTTCAAGAACGCGATTTTATAGATTCAAATAGAGAAGACTCTCCGCTTTTTAAGGCAGATGATGCTATAGAAATTGATAATTCCAACATGACTTTAGATCAACAATTTAATAAAATTCTGCAACTTGTTGAGGCTAAGTTAAAAGAAAACAACTAAAGCTTTAATTTTTAGAAAAATACATTAGGTTATTTTAATCAAAATCATTAATTTTGCACTCCTTTTAGCAGAGAGTCAGAAATTAAAAGGGACTGAAATAAATTTAAACTAACACTTCTGTGTGTTATTTGCTTAAAATTTCTGAAACAACACAGGATACAAAACATAATGTTCTTACAAGTTCATAAAACTGAAAATCTTGTAAAACATTATTAACATTTATTAAATGGCTGAAAAAGCAAAACAAGCTGAGGTTGAAGCAACTGAAGCAACAGCAGTAGAGGCTCCAGTAGTATCTGAAGCTCAAGCAAATCCAGAAAAATTCTTAAAAGAGTTCAATTGGCACAACTACCAAGAAGGTATTGATGAGGTTGATGATACTCAATTAAAAGAATTTGAAAAATTAGTAACTGAAAATTTCGTTGACACTTTAGATGATGAAGTTGTTGAAGGAGTAGTTATTCACATTACAGATCGTGATGCTATTATTGACATCAACGCTAAATCTGAAGGTGTTATTTCATTAAACGAATTCCGTTACAATCCAAACTTAAAAGTAGGAGATAAAGTAGAAGTATTAATCGATGTTCGTGAAGACGCAACTGGTCAATTAATATTATCTCACAGAAAAGCTCGTGTAATTAAAGCTTGGGACCGTGTTAACGCAGCGCATGATAATGGTGAAATCGTTAATGGTTTTGTTAAATGCAGAACTAAAGGTGGTATGATTGTAGATGTTTTCGGAATTGAAGCATTCTTACCAGGATCTCAAATCGACGTTAAGCCAATTAGAGATTACGATCAATACGTTAACAAAACAATGGAATTTAAAGTGGTTAAAATTAACCATGAATTTAAAAACGTTGTTGTATCTCATAAAGCTCTTATCGAAGCTGATATTGAAGAACAAAAGAAAGAAATTATTGGTCAGTTAGAAAAAGGACAAGTATTAGAAGGTGTTGTTAAAAACATTACTTCTTACGGTGTGTTTATCGACCTTGGTGGTGTAGATGGATTAATCCACATTACAGATCTTTCTTGGTCTAGAATCAACCATCCAAACGAGATTGTTGAGTTAGATCAAAAATTAAACGTAGTTATCCTTGATTTTGATGAAGATAAATCAAGAATCCAATTAGGTTTAAAACAATTAAGCAAACATCCTTGGGATGCTCTTGGCGAAGACATTAAAGTTGGAGACAAAGTAAAAGGAAAAGTGGTTGTAATTGCAGATTACGGTGCATTTATTGAAGTAGCTGAAGGAGTTGAAGGACTAATTCACGTTTCTGAAATGTCTTGGTCTACACACTTACGTTCTGCTCAAGATTTCGTAAAAGTAGGAGATGAAGTTGAAGCTCAAATTTTAACTTTAGATAGAGAAGATCGTAAAATGTCTCTTGGAATTAAGCAATTAACTCCAGATCCATGGACTGATATTACTTCTAAATACCCTGTAGGTTCTAACCACAACGGTATTGTTCGTAACTTTACAAACTTTGGTGTTTTTGTTGAATTAGAAGAAGGTATTGACGGATTAATTTACATCTCTGATTTATCTTGGACTAAGAAAATTAAACATCCAAGTGAATTCTGTAACGTAGGTGATACTTTAGACGTAGTAGTTCTAGAATTAGATGTAGAAGGACGTAAATTAAGTTTAGGTCATAAACAAACTACTGATAATCCTTGGGATAAATACGAAACTGAATTCGCTTTAGGTACAGTTCATACAGCAGAAATTGCTGATGTTGTAGATAAAGGTGCAACTATTGAATTTAACGAAGATATCGTTGCTTTCGTTCCTGCACGTCACCTTGAACAAGAAGACGGAAAGAAACTAGGTAAAGGAGATTCTGCTGAATTCAAAATTATTGAATTTAATAAAGAGTTTAAACGTGTAGTTGCTTCTCATACTGCTATTTTTAGAGAAGAGGAAGCTGCAAACGTTAAAGCGGCTGTTAAGAAGCAAGAAGCTCAAGCAGCAGAAGCAAAACCAACTTTAGGTGATGCTAACGATGCTTTACAAGCTCTTAAAGATAAAATGGACGGAAAGAAGTAATTCTTAAAGTACATAAAATGATACACTAAGCATAGTCAAGGTGTTCCATTAAAAATCAAAGCCTTCAATTTATTTTGAAGGCTTTTTTTATGCTCGAATTTCACCCTACAAAAACAGAAATCTTACGAAATATCAATAAAACTTTTTGAATGCTATTTTGTGTTTCTATTTCTAATATTTTGCATTACCTTTGTTCACCAATTAAGTTGGGAATATATGAGTCAAAAAGTGTTACTTAATACCATAGAGGTAAACATCATTCTTCATAGACTGGCTTGTCAATTAATTGAAAAACATAAGGATTTTGAAAACACAGTTTTAATAGGAATTCAGCCAAGAGGTAAATTTCTAGCAGAACGATTAACTAAAATCCTAAAGGAAGACTACAGCATTAAAAATGTGAAATTAGGTCTTTTAGACATCACATTCTTTAGAGACGATTTCAGGAGAGGAGAAAAACCACTTGAAGCCAATACCACAGAAATAAACTTTTTAGTTGAAGATAAAAATATTGTTTTTATAGACGATGTTTTATATACAGGAAGAAGTATTCGTTCGGCATTAACGGCAATTCAATCTTTTGGAAGACCTAAAGAAATTGAACTTCTAACATTAATAGACAGGCGATTTAGTAGACATTTACCTATTCAACCAAATTATAGAGGCAGACAAGTGGATGCCATTAATAATGAAAGAGTAAAAGTAAATTGGGTTGAAAATGAAGGGGAAGACTCCGTTTATTTAATTGGAAATAAAGATGACTAGCGAAGAATTATTTTTAGCTGATAAGAAGTTATCTGAAAATTATGATGAAGTGATTATTTCATTTGGACTATTTAATAGTTTGGACCAAATACATCAACTAGATATGATGATGTTGGAAAATATCCCTGAAGAAATTGGCAGATACGGAGGACATGAAGTAAACTTAAATGATACCCAAGGTCAGCTTTTAGCCTTAGGCAGAAACGCTGAAGAACTATTTAAGGTTATGAAACCTATGTTGCTAAAATTTGATTTCTTAGACGATGCTATGGTATATCTCTGTTTCAAAAAGGAAGACGGATCTTTAAGTGAACTTGAGTTTAAGTTAAACCAAGTTGAATAATTAGTTTTATCACTTTAGTAGAAAACGATACATTTAAGTGATATTAGATATTAAGAATAGAAAATAAAACAAATAGGATGAGTGAATTAAGTGTCAACCACTTATTAGGAATAAAATATCTTGAAAAAAGAGATATCGAACTTATTTTTGAAACTGCCGATCATTTTAAAGAAGTGATTAACAGACCTATTAAAAAAGTACCTTCACTAAGAGATATAACTATCGCCAATTTATTTTTTGAAAATTCCACAAGGACTAAACTATCCTTTGAGTTGGCCGAAAAAAGACTCTCTGCAGATGTCATTAATTTTTCAGCTTCTCAATCTTCAGTAAAAAAAGGAGAAACTTTAATAGATACGGTTAATAATATCCTTTCTATGAAAGTAGATATGGTTGTTATGCGTCATCCAAATCCAGGAGCTAGTGTGTTTTTATCTCAACATGTTGGAGCAAGTATAATAAACGCTGGAGATGGAGCTCACGAGCATCCTACACAAGCATTGTTAGATTCTTATTCTATTAGAGAGCGATTAGGAGAAGTACAAGGGAAGAATATTGTAATTGTTGGAGATATTTTACATAGCCGTGTAGCGCTTTCAAATATATATGCACTAAAACTTCAAGGAGCCAATGTTATGGTTTGTGGACCTAAAACCTTGCTCCCAAAACATATAGAAAAATTAGGTGTAAAAGTTGAAACCAACTTACGTAAAGCATTAAATTGGTGCGATGTGGCAAACATGCTTCGTGTTCAAAATGAACGTATGGACATAAGTTATTTTCCTTCTACTAGGGAGTATACTCAGCAGTTTGGGGTGAATAAAGCCCTATTAGATTCTTTAGACAAAGAAATTACTATTATGCACCCAGGACCAATAAATAGAGGTGTGGAAATAACAAGTGATGTGGCCGATTCCAAACAGGCTATTATTTTAGATCAAGTTCAAAATGGTGTAGCTGTTAGGATGGCAGTAATTTATTTATTAGCTTCAAAGATTAAACAATAAAACTATAAAACCATGATTATAGATAAAGAAGAGAATATTACCATTGTTACTCAGCAAAAAACATCTGTTATCGAATTAGTAAAAAAATTAGATGTGGTTTATAACCGTTATAAAAACGATAACATTATAGTATCTTTAACAAGTTTAGAGCCTATTCCATTGCAAGAGATTACTGAGTTTTTACAACTTTCAAATACTCATAGAAAATCCAAACAATCGTTTGTAATTGTTTCAGATAAAGTAAATCTAGACGAAATGCCAGACGAACTTGTTGTTGTTCCTACCATGCAAGAAGCACTTGATATTGTTGAAATGGAAGAAATGGAACGCGATTTAGGATTATAATCATTGTTAAGTTGTAGAGTTGTTTAATTTTTAATTTTATTATCTAAAACAACTCTACAGCTTTTCAACAAACACCAATAATGAAACTTACAATCTTAGGTTGCAATAGTGCAACGCCACGTATTAATTCCAACCCTACTGCACAAGTATTGGAAATTAATAATCACATTTTTTTGATAGATTGTGGTGAAGGAACCCAAGTTGAATTACGGAGGAATAAAGTGAAGTTTAACAGGATTAAACACATTTTTATTTCCCATTTACATGGCGATCATTATTTTGGGTTAATCGGGCTTATCTCTACCTTCAGATTATTAACAAGAGAAACCGAGTTACACATCTACTCTCCTAAGGGTTTAAAGGAATTAATAACACTTCACATGAAGTTATCTAGTTCCTGGACCAATTATCAACTTATATTTCATGAATTGACGTCAAAAGAATCTGAATTGATTTTTGAAGATGATAAAGTAGAAGTTTATACCATTCCTTTAGATCATAGAATTTATACAAATGGTTTTCTTTTTAAAGAAAAACCTGGTGAAAGAAAACTTGACGTTAATGCCGCTGTAGAAGCAGATATAGATGTAGCTTATTACAACAAGGTTAAACAAGGTTTTGATGTTGTAAATAATAAAGGGAAATTAATAAAAAATGAAACAGTAACTAGCGATCCAATTAAGCCTAAAAGCTATGCGTTTTGTAGCGATACAGCGTATAATGAAGAGATAGTGCCTATAATTAAGAATACTACGGTACTGTATCACGAATCTACATTTCTAGAAAAGCATGAACAATTAACAGTTCCTACCAAACACAGCACTGCAAAACAAGCAGCAAGTATAGCTAAAAAGGCAGGAGTAGGCACGTTAATTTTAGGGCATTATTCTACCCGTTACGATGATTTAAATGAATTTAAAACTGAAGCTCAATCTGTTTTTCCAAAGGTTGAGCTAGCACAAGACGGTAAGAAATTCGAGTTTTAATTGAATTCTTTTAAACCTAAAATCCACTCAATACCTTCATCCAAATTTGTACAACGTTTTACGCTTTTCTTTGAAAAGTGTTTTTCCATTGTGGCATTTTTATAGCTTAACTCGTTATAAGTTACCAAAGCACTGGCAATAATAAAGTTGTATTCATTATAAAATTCTATCCATAATTGAGGTTCTATGGAGTAAGAATTAATTTTATTTGAGAGGAAAGCAACCTTGAAATCATCGCCGTAATGTTCTGCTATTGCAGAAATAACCATTTCAATTTTATCCCAACTGAAATGAACTCCTTCGTTAACTTCTGAAATAATAAAATTATCTAAAAAGAAAAAGTTGCCGAAAGAAAACTCTATTTTTGAGTTTCTAAGGAGTTTAAAATATTTACTATTTTCAAATTTCATAAGACAAACAAAAAAGATGAATTTAGATATAATTGTTTGTTTAAAAAAGTATTTAAATAAAAAAGTCTAACAAAAAATGTTATGGACACAGACCTAGGGGATTACAGAAGATCCTACGAAAAAAACGAGCTATTAATTAAGGACACACCAGAAAATCCTATGGAATTATTTCAAAAATGGTTTTTTGAGGTGGATAAATATTTTCCAGAGGTTGAAACAAATGCTATGACACTCTCAACTATAGGATTAGACGGATATCCAAAGGGAAGAGTGGTTTTATTAAAGAAGTATACCTACGAAGGTTTTGTTTTTTTTACTAATTATAATAGCGAAAAAGGCAAGGCAATTTTAAATAATCCAAGTGTGTGTTTATCTTTTTTTTGGCATGGTGCAGAAAGACAAGTCATAATTAAAGGTAAAGCTAGAAAGATTGCTGATAACTTAAGCGACGGTTATTTTGAGTCTAGGCCTCGAGGAAGTCAATTGGGTGCTCTTGTTTCCAACCAAAGTGAAATTGTAGAGAGTAGAGCGTACTTAGAAAAGGAATTGGCAGCCTTAGAAAAAGAATATGAAGGTAAAGAAATTCCAAGACCAAACTTTTGGGGAGGTTTTATTGTGGAACCTGTAGAAATAGAGTTTTGGCAAGGAAGACCCAATAGATTACATGATAGAATTAGATATATTTTGAACTCAGATTACGATTGGGTAAAAAATCGACTATCTCCATAATTTTACGGTGAAATACAATGTTTTTATAAATTAAAATGTATTTCATCGATAAAAGTCATAAAAAACCGACAAAATACATGTAGTTTGTCGATTTTAACATTTTATTAACAGTTGTTGTCGTAGAGGGATTTATATTTGAAATACCAAATCTAAATTACCTATTTATGAAGACGATTACTTATCTACCAATTATGGTATTGATTGTTATGTTATCATTCTCTTGCTCAACAGATAACTTAGACGAATCAGTAAGCAACCCAGAGACTAATTTAGTAGTACCAGAAACAAAACCTATTGAAATAGAAATTCTTGATTTGATTAACGAGCATCGATTAAGCTTAGGTTTAAATGCTCTTGAAAGTATGTCAATAATTAAATCTCAAGCTTATAGTCATACAGATTATATGATTGAAAAAGATAATGTCTCTCACGACAATTTTTTCTCACGTAAAAATTATTTAGTTAATAATGCTGGTGCTAATATAGTTTCAGAAAATGTAGCCTATGGTTACACAAGAGCTGAATCTTTAGTTAATGCATGGTTGGCTAGTCCTGGACATAAAGAGAATATAGAAGGTGATTTTACCAATTTTGATATTTCCGCAGAACAAAATAGCCAAGGTAAATGGTACTATACAAATATTTTTGTTAAAAAATAAACTTAATGGATTGCGAAATTTAATATGTAAGCTATATTATTTTTTTAATTAATAGATTGTCAAAATCTAGTTAATTGCAATTAAAAAACCATTTTTCCCATTACTTCTTTATTGATTTAGTAGGAGAGTGGTTTTTGTTTTTATTAGATATATTAAGAAAATACGTTCATGATGTAAACTTGTATTCGTTATTAATTTTTAATTTAAAAGCCACTCATTTAGAGTGGCTTTTGGGTAATAAGCTTTTTGTTAGGAAGGTTGTAATATGTAAGCTATAAATATTAAAAATATTCCAACTTATTACCGGATAATCTTAAAATAACTAAATAGCATCTTATTCATTTATTTTAATAGCTTTAGATTATTCTTCAATATCCGAAATTATAATAAATTTCGAACGTCTATTTTCTTGATGTTCTTCTTCTGTACATTTTACTCCATTAGAACACTTGTTAACTAGTTGGCTTTCTCCATAGCCTATAGCACTTTCAATTCTGTGTTTAGCAATATTTCTAGAGTATAGATACTCTCTTGTAGATTTAGCTCTTCTATCTGAAAGTTTCATGTTGTAGCTATCAGAGCCACGACTATCTGTATGTGATTCAATCTTGATAACCATATTTGGATGTTCTCTCATAACTGATACAATGTTTTCTAGCTCGTAGGCTGCATCAGGTCTAATATCCCATTTGTCAAAGTTGAAGAAAATAGGGTTAATTACAATTTCGTTATAGTTAATTAATGGGATTAATGATAAGTCACCATTATGTACTTTGTCTGGTTCATTTGTTGTTTTCAGAGTAATTAAAGCATCTTTATAATCTGGTTTGCTTCCAAGTATTTTATATGTCTGATCACAATCAAGGTTGAAGGCATATTGACCCAATTCGTCAGTAGTGACTTCTTCAATAATTTTACCAGATTCATCTATAAGTTGTACGGTTGTTAGAGGGAGGGGTTCTAAAGTTTTACTGTTTCTAGCAATACCTTCAACTTTCTGTTTACATTCATAAATGTTAAATTGATAAATGTCGTCGCTACCTATCCCATCATGTCTGTTAGATGAAAAGTATCCTTCCTTGGTATCTGAATTAATAAAGAAAGCAAAATCATCGTATCCACTGTTATAGGGTGCACCTAAATTTATGGCTTCCGCATTTTCATCTTTTATATAATCCGATTTGAAGATATCTAATAAGCCAAGGTTTAAAAAACCATCGGAAGAAAAATAAAGCGTACTGTCTTTTGCTACAAACGGAAAACCTTCACGACCTTCTGTATTAATTTTTGATCCTAAATTTTTAACTTCGCCATAGGTTCCATCACTATTTATTGCTACTTTATATAGGTCTGTTTGACCGTATCCACCTTCACGATCTGAGGTAAAAAATAACGTTTTATTATCAGGGCTTAAAGCAGGGTGATAAGTAGAAAAAGAGTCGTTATTGAATGGTAATTCTGTAATGTTAGACCAAGTACTATCCACTAAAGTAGCTTTGTAGATTTTTAACTGAACAGTTCCTTCCTTATCCATTTTAGCTCTATTTCTTTTTCCAACGTTCATTCTTGAAAAATACATCGTGCTGCCATCGTTTGTTAAAACCGCATCTGCTGTATGTACATCCTTTCTATGAGCTCCATCAAAATTTATTTTTTTAATATCTGAAATTTCCTGTGCCCCATCTTTTGTAGAGATAGTTCCTTGGTAAAGGTCTAAATAAGGCTCGTTATTCCATTTATAAATTTTATTGTTAGTATTTCTAGAAGAAGCAAAGTAAATAGTGTTTTCATGAATAAAACCTCCGTAATCTGAATAGTTCGAGTTTATAGGAAGATTATTCACAGTAACTAAAGTGCCTTTAGTAGAAGCTAATTTTTCATATAAATGCAAATTGTTTGAATCGGCTTTTTCAGATCTACTATCATTGTTTTGCTTAGATTTGAATGTCGTCAACCAAGTATCCGCAACTTCATAGTTTCCTAAGCTACGTTGTGTTTGAATGTACTTATAGATGTATTCAGGTTCAACATCCGAATATTTCTCAAGTGCTTTGCCATACCATATAGCTGCTTGTTCTGAATCGGAATTATTGTAATAACAATCACCTAATCTAGTTAGTATGTGTTTACTGTCCTTTCCTTTGTCTACAGCTTCTTTATATAATTCAGCAGCTTTTAAATAGGCATAGTTGTCAAAAAACTTGTCTGCCACTTTTTCTTGAGAAAAAATGAAAGCACTAGTTAATACGATTATTGTGAATATGACTCTTGTTTTCATACTGAAATGTTTTTAGAAGTATCTAGGTGATTTAATTCTTTTAGGTTTGAACAATTCGAACATAACTAAAATCTCATGTGTTCCCCCAGTATAGCTGTTAAGGTCTGATAATGGGTATTCGTAAGCGTAGCCAATTCGGAATTCTTTAGAAACTTGAAAGTCTACTAAGCCGGCTAGGGCAGAGGTGTTTTCGTCGATTCTATATCCTCCTCCAAGCCAAAGTTTTTCGTAGAACAAGAAGTTAGCTGTTAAATCAAAGGAAATAGGTGCTCCATTGGTGGCTTTTACTAAAAATGCAGGTTTTAATTTGGTGTTTTCGCTAAGTGTGAAAACATAACCTCCAGTAAAATAATAACTAACACGCTCTAAAGCTGCAATGTCTTGATTGTTTTTTCCTTTAGTGTAATCTGTATTTAGAATTCTTGGTGCAGAAAGCCCTAAATACCACATTTGAGAATGCCAATATAAACCCGCTCCAATGTTTGGACTCCAGCGGTCTTCAACACCATAAATGTTTGGATCTTGCCCGCTAGGATCTATTGCGTTTCTATCTAAACTATAACCTGTTAAACCACCTTTTAAGCCGAAGGAAAGTTTCGTGTTTTCCCCTGTTTGAACGGTGTACGAGAAGTCTCCATATAAATAAGAAAATCGTTCGTCTCCAAGTTTGTCGTTAATAAAGGATAGTCCCAATCCAATTTTTTCATTCCTTAAAGGTGAATTAACAGATAAGGTTTGAGTAATTGGTCCACCATCGAATCCAACCCATTGGCTTCTATGTAAGCCAACTACACTTAAAGTTTCTCTACTTCCAGCATATGCCGGATTTATAGAAATGGTGTTATACATGTATTGGGTAAACTGTGGCATTTGTTGAGCAATTCCAACTGTACTGCTCAATATTGCCAATGTAACTATATAATGTTTAATAGATTTCATAGGTTATAGTTTTATTTGGTTCCTACGTAGATGTATCCTGTGAAAGGTTTTAATCCACTATTTTTTAAAGTTAGAATATAATAGTATGTTCCGTTTGGTACTTTATCTGCATTTCCAACAGATCCTTTAGAAGTTGTACCATTCCAATCGTTTTTGTAGTCGCCTGATTCATATATCATTGCACCCCAACGGTTGAATATTTTAACATCCATTACAAATCCACAAGATTCAACTCCAGTTACTTCAAAGTATTCGTTCCATTGGTCTCCGTTTGGAGTAACTGCTTTAGAAATGACAACAGCTTCTGTACCACAATCTAAAACAACGCAATCGTCATTTATATTTAGGGTTACTTCTGTTGTAATTAAACAGCCATTGTCAGCTACTGTATAATTAAATACATAGTTTCCAAGTTCTACTGTTAGAGGATCAAAATACTGACCATTTAAAGTTGCATTTCCTGATACCACCATCCAAGTACCTGTGGTGTCTGAACCTTGGTAGTAATCGAATAGGTCAATTACTCCATCTTCAGTACATCTACTGTCATTTTCTAAAAGAACAGTATCAGTCATGTTTACATAAACAATTTGAGAAGCAGTTCCAATATTACCACAGCTGTCACTAAACTCCCATGTCCAGATGATTTCGTATTCATTATTAGTTCCGTCAAATGAATTGTCTTCATTAAAATGAGTTATTGTTATTTCATTTGAACAATCCTCAAAAACTAAGGTTGGAATCTCTGGGATAACATCACAACTTACTGTAATATCAGAAAGGTCGTTTGTTACTACAGGAGCAGTTGTATCACTTACAGTGATTGTTTGAGATACAGAAGAACTGTTATCACAAGCATCAGTGAATGTCCAAGTACGTGTAATTGTTACGTTACAAGGATCTGTGTTGTCAGTTACTTCCGAAACCACACCTTGAATTTCACCAGCACAGTTGTCCATAGCCATTAGTACTTC
>Ga0209075_1002409_pt1 | contig 16489 bp, 9 predicted proteins | sample Stecom2011_FD_187523 | JGI IMG/M metagenome (GOLD analysis project Ga0209075, IMG submission 187523) | Agricultural soil microbial communities from Utah to study Nitrogen management - Steer compost 2011 (SPAdes) (version 2) | ecosystem: Environmental > Terrestrial > Soil > Agricultural land...
GAAAAAGGCCGATGCCGAAGCCAAAATTGCCGTACTGAAAGAACGCATCGCCGGCTTGCAGTAAGGCGCAGCGTTCTGCTGAAGTTCATAAAAGAAGCGGGACCGTCCTCAAAGGGCGGTCCCGCTTCTTTTATGATTGGAGTTAAGAATTTGGAAATCCTGCACCATGAAGAAACTAGTTTGCTTTCAGAGTGTTTTTGCAAATCCTTGTTTTTCATATGGTTGAGGGATTGTGCATCAAAATTGACAGCATGTGCAACAAATTTTGCCTATGTTTTTTTAACACCAGATTACATTTGTTGACGTGATTTTGTGTTAATCAAGTAGTGTTAAATCAAATTCCAATACAACTATGAATGAAATTGTTAAAAGGGTTAAACGAATTTGGGTGTTAGGTCTTATGATTCTTCTCCCAATAACCGGATACGCTCAGGTTCAATCCGTCTCCGGAAAAGTAACCGAGAGTGACGGCGTATCGCCGCTACCGGGTGTTACTATTGTCGAAAAGGGAACCACCAATGGAGTTATTACCAATATGGATGGGGAGTATGTAATTAACCTTCAGACACCAGATGCAGTCCTGTTGTTCTCGATGATAGGAATGGATGATCTGGAGCAGAAGGTTAGCAGTAGTGTTATGAATGTGTCCTTAGTGTCGGCTTTGTTGGAACTGGAACAGGTTGTTGTTACGGGATATTCCACTCAGCGAAAAGCTGATTTAACCGGCGCGGTTTCAGTCGTTAAGGTCGATGACATGATGAAGTCGCCCGACAATAACCCAATGAAGGCCTTGCAAGGAAGAGTGGCGGGTATGATGGTGACATCAGATGGTAGTCCCAAAGGCAATGCCACCATTCGAATCAGAGGGGTTGGAACCCTGAACAACAACGATCCGCTTTATATCATTGATGGGGTGCCTACCAAATCAGGAATGCATGAACTGAACAGCAACGACATTGAAACCATTCAGGTTTTGCGTGATGCTTCAGCTGCCAGTATTTACGGATCCAGAGCTGCCAATGGCGTTATTATTGTGACCACCAAAAAGGGTGAGAAGGGACAAACCAGAGTGAACTTCGATACTTACCTGACTTCTTCCTGGTACAGTAATAAAATGGAAGTTTTAAATACGGAGCAGTATGGGCAGGCCATGTGGCAGGCTTATGTGAATGGAGGTGCGAACCCAAACAGCAATAACATTGGCTATAGTTTTGATTGGGGATACGATGAAGCCGGAGCGCCAGTTTTGAATAAAATTCTGCTGCCCGAGTACATCGATGCAGCACGAACCATGCGGCCTTCCAATACAGATTGGTTTAATGCTGTTACACGCCAGAGTTTGATGCAATCATATAATTTGTCGTTGAGCAATGGAACCGACAATGGCAATTATTTCTTTTCGTTGGGTTATCTGGACAGTGAGGGGATTATTAAAAACAGTGACTTCAGTAGGGTTTCAGCCCGTATGAATGCTGATTTTAATTTGCTGGATGGAATGTTGACGATTGGGGAGAATTTTACCATTAATATGACCGAGGAGCTGGAAGCGCCGGGTGGCATTCTTAATGCCGCGCTGCAAGCCTTGCCCTTAGTGCCTGTTTATACCGAAGATGGTGGATGGGGTGGTCCTGCAGGAGGAATGAATGATCGCCACAATCCTGTTCGGGTATTGGAAGCCAACAAAGATAACCGTTACAGGTACTGGAGAACTTTTGGTAATGTCTTTGCCAATTTAGAACCCGTTAAAGGATTAAATATCCGATCAAGCTTTGGTATTGATTATGGTAATTTCTACAAGCGCAATCTTACACGCAGCTATCAGTCGGGTTACCTTAAAAATGACCTCTCTGCGGTTAGCATGGATCAAGGGCATTGGCTAAAATGGACTTGGAGTAATACCGCCAATTATAAGTTTGAAATTGGCAAGAGCCACTTCGATATTTTGGGAGGTATGGAGCATTTTCGTGAGAATAACATCAATTTCTCAGCCTACAAAGAAGATTTTGAGCTGGAGAGTGTTGATTTTATGTGGCCGGATGTAGGTACTGGCAGGGCAAATGCCACCGGAGCATCAACCGGTTATTCATTGCTGTCCTATTTTGGTAAGGTGAATTATGATTACGATTCGCGTTATTTGGCATCTGCCACCATCCGCTACGATGGGTCCTCAAGGTTTGGTAAAAATAACAGGTTTGGTACATTCCCCGCATTTTCTTTGGGCTGGCGGATTAGTCAGGAAGCCTTTATGGAAGACCTGAGTGGGATTTTCTCTGATTTGAAATTGCGTTATGGATGGGGACAAACCGGAAATCAGGAAATAAGCAATACGGCTATTTACAATATTTATGTTCCTGATTATGGCGTGGCTGATCCTACTTGGGAAACAGTTAGAGGCACTGCCTACGATATGAATGGGAATGGCGGAGGAATGCTGCCCTCCGGATTCCGGTTGGTTCAGAGGGGCAATGATGATTTGAAATGGGAGACCACTACCCAAAGTAATATAGGGTTGGATTTCGGATTATTCCAACAAGCTGTTTACGGATCTTTTGAATACTTCATAAAAGAAACCGATGACATTTTAGTTATGCCTCCCTATTTGGCTGCTATTGGTGAGGGTGGTGAAAGATGGCTGAATGGAGCTTCAATGGAAAATAAAGGATTTGAATCGAGCCTGGGTTATCGGAAGACATCCAATGATGGTTTTAGTTATGATATTTCGGCCAATATCTCTTCCTATAGAAATAAAGTGACGCATTTGCCAGAAGATGTGCAGAACGCTTATGGCGGTGATGGCGATCAGGACAATATTTTAGGTCGTCCTTTGGGATCGATGTATGGTTATGTGGCTGACGGCATATTTAGAACAGCTGATGAAGTCAACCAGCACGCTCTGCAAGATGGAAAGGGCCTGGGGCGTATCCGTTACAAGGATTTGAACGAAGATGGAGAAATTACCAGCGAAGACAGGGCCTGGATTGGTTCGCCGCATCCTGATTTTATTTGGGGTCTGAATATCAATCTGGAGTATAAGAATTTCGATTTGAGCGTTTTCTTCCAGGGCGTCCAGAATATTGATGCGAACGTACACGATATGAAGGGGAATACAGACTTCTGGAGTGTTTGGGAAACAGGATCCAACAAAGGAACCCGTCTGTTAGACGCCTGGAGTCCTTCCAATCCCGGCTCCGATATTCCGGCACTTCAATCAACCGATATCAATTGGGAGCAGCGCTTTTCGACCTACTATGTAGAAAACGTGTCATACCTGAAACTGAGAAATATTCAGTTGGGCTATTCTCTGCCAAGAGAAATATCACAAAGAATAAAAATGGAGCGTATGCGGTTTTATGTGACCGGACAAAATTTATTGACAATTACCAGTAAGAATTTTTCAGGTGTTGATCCGGAAACGCCCGGGTTTGGTTATCCCATCCCAGCCTCATTTACACTAGGACTCAATGTGTCGTTTTAATTGACCAGTTAATTTTAAAATATTCACCGATGAAAAAGATAATATTTTCACTTGTATCCACCCTTGCCTTTCTGGTAGTCAGTTGTAGTGACTTCCTTGAAGTGACACCAAATGCGGTGTTGGATCAGGAACAGGTCTCAGGACCTGAGCAAATTGATAAGTTAGTGGTAGCAGCATATTCCATGTTGGGAAACGATCACTACGATGCGCCTTTTAGTTTGTGGCCCTGGGGCAATGTCCGCAGCGATGATGCCTACAAAGGTGGCCGCGATGAAAGCGATATTCAGGATTACCATTTTTATGAGATTTCTGAGAATGTGTTGCCGACTTTTGGCATTCCTGATGCTTTATGGTACAACATGTATGTGGCCATATCCCGGGCCAATGCTGCGCTTACTGTTTTAAACTCTGTTTCACTTGAGGAGTTCCCAGAGCGGGATGTCCGAATTGGTGAGATGAAGTTCATCAGAGGACACTTTTACTTTATGCTGAAAATCATCTATAAGAACATTCCTTATCTCGATGAAACAGTCCCTGTAGCTGATTATGGTAGTGTTTCCAACGTTGCATTAAGTAATTTGGAGCTGTGGGATAAAATTGCTCAGGATTTTGAGAGTGCCTACGATTTTCTACCGGAAGACCAACCCCAAGTGGGTCGTGCCAATAAATATGCGGCAGCGGCTTATCTGGCAAAGACTCGCCTGTATCAGGCCTATTTGCAGGATGAGCAGCACAATGTGACCAACATTGATACTGGTTTTTTGGAGGAGGTTGTGAAGTACACCGCCATTGTAATGGAATCTCCCTACCGCCTGGAGGACGACTTTGCCAAAAATTTCTTGCACGGGGAGTATGAAAATGGCCCTGAAGCCATTTTCTCCATTCAGTTTTCAACGGATGACGGAACCATGCATGGGCGCCTGAATTTTTCCGATGTGCTTTCCGTTCCTCAGGGATTGGGTTGCTGCGACTTTCACAAGCCAAGTCAAAATTTGGTGAATGCCTTTCGGACGGTTGATGGTTTGCCCGATTTTGAAAACTACAATAGTACAGATGCAGATGTGAACGCCGAATCAATGGATCCCAGACTGTTTCATACCGTGGCCATTCCTGGCTTTCCTTACAAGTACAATGCAACAAGGATCTATGAGGAAGATTGGAACCGAAATCCCGGCGTATATGGTGTTTATGCTTCCTTAAAGGAGAATGTGGATCCCGATAGTGAAGTGTTTATCAATATCGATCCCTTTTATGGTAATTCGAAGAATCGGATTGTTATCCGTTATGCCGACGTGCTCTTAATGAGAGCGGAAGCCCTTATTGAACTGAACCGGCATAATGAAGCTTTGGATCTAGTCAATGAGGTAAGGGCCAGAGCTCAATCCAGCACCACTTTTATTCCTTATGCCCCAAATCTGGAAGTGGCACTTTATCAGCCAGGCGTTAATTGCACCTGGACGCAGGACTTTGCCCGTGAGGCCATGCGGTGGGAGCGACGACTGGAGTTGGCCATGGAAGGCAACCGCTTTTTCGACCTGGTACGCTGGGGGATTGCCGATGAGGTGCTCAACACCTATTATGAAGAAGAAACTAGCAGAAGGTCTTATTACAGTAATGCTGCCTTTGATAAGAATCAGGATGAGTACATCCCCATTCCGCAGCAGCAGATCAACTTTAGTAAAGGTTTGTACGAGCAGAATTACAATTATTAATTGGATGTGTATTGGTTTGTTTTTAAAACATTCAATCCTCAATCATATTAAAATGAAAAGTTATGAAGACGAAATTATTATATGTCCTATCCTTTCTGTTTTTTGCCGGGATGCTGATGGTGGGTTGCGAGCAGTCCTGGAACGAAGGCTCACTCGAACTTGAGAGTGATGTCACGATAAAATCTTTTGTTGTGGATGGTGTAGAAGGTGAAATTGACCATGAATCAGGAACGATCACGGTCAATCTTCCCAGAGATGCAGAAGAAAACGGACTGGCTCCCGAAATTCAAATTCCACAAGGAGCTTCTGTTACTCCCGCTTCTGGTTCAACTGTTAATTTTGGGACTTCACACCTGAATCCTGTTAAATTCCGGGTTGAAAACGGTAATGTTTACAAGGAGTATCGTGCGGTGGTAAAGGCGATAAGTGCTTCCATAAGTAAATTTATGGTGGGCGACCGGGAAGGGGTTATTGATCATGCGGCACATACCATTCATGTTGTTGTACCTGAAGGAACCGATCTTACTCAGGTTCAACCTAACATTACCTTCACCGAAGGTGCTGAAATGGAGCCGGCTTCAGGTTCAATAGTGGATTTTACCGAAGCTGTAATTTATACTTTGAGTTATCTGGGCGAGGTGTTTGAATATTCGGTTGTGGTGGAAATTGGTGAGGAGGTTGTTCTGCCGCTTACCATTTACAATGGCCAGGACGTGGTGCCCAGTTGGTGGACTGTTGGGTCAGCCGGTGACATCAGCAGCCAATTTGAGAATCCCTTAGAGAACAGTGTTAATCCAACTCAGTATTGCGCTTCTATATGGCGCAATGGAGGGGATGATCCATGGACAGGTGGCGGACTTGGCGGATTAAACATTGACCCGACTAAGTATTTGCGCTTCCAATTACTGGTGCTGAAAGATGCTGCTGGTGATGTTCAAATGGAAATTCAAGGCGATGGCGCCGGCAATCAATATTTGAGAGCGATGTACACCGAAGCCCAGGTGGGTGAGTGGCAGTTGTTGGAGTTTGTGCTGCCTGCAGATCACGGCTTAACAAAGATTCATACCCTTTTGGTGGCCCCTCATATTGATGATACCAAGGGCGACGCATCATTTGTAGGGCATCGCATGTATTGGGATGAGTTGATTGCTTATCCTGCTGAATAGGTGAGGATTTAAAACAGGACGGGCAGAAATCTTCTGCCCGTCCTAAATACTGTAAAAGATTATGAAGCCATTTATTTTTTCAATATTAGGGGTGTTTTTGTTCATGACTGTCTCTTGCGAAAAGCGTGAGGAGCCGGTGGATGAGGAGGTTCAGCCTGTTGTGGATTTAACAGTGGATTGCCGAACCCCTCAGGAGCTGGGAGGCTATCAATACTTCTTTCGGCCTCAACATACCTGGGTGGGTGATCCTATGCCCTATTTTGAAAATGGCATTTACCATGTGTTTTACCTGGATGACGAGCGGCCGCCATCTGATCAGTTCCATCCCTGGCATCTGGTTCAAACTGCTGATGCATCTTCCTATGTTTATAGGGGAGAGGCCATTCCTTGTGGTGAAAGCTATGAGCAGGACATTGCCATTGGTACGGGCAGTGTGATTAAAAAAGACCAGCAATATTTTGGATTTTACACGGGGCACAAATGGAACCATAGTGCAGGAACGCCCAAAGAAGCTGTGATGTTGGCTACTTCAAATAATTTGTTGGACTGGGAGAAGGTGCCTTCTTTTATGCTCTTTGCAGATTCCGGGTACGATCAGAATGAATTCAGGGATCCCTTTGTGGTTTATGATGAAGCACGCAGTTTATACATTATGCTGGTCAGTACACGCCTCAATCAGAGAGCTGTTTTGGCACAATACACTTCTACCGATCTTTATAACTGGAATCTTGAGGACCCATTTTATGAAGATGAGTCGGTCTTTATGATTGAGTGTGTAGATCTTTTTGAAATGGATGGTCAATGGTATTTCATCTATTCCAATATCAACGACAGAAAAGTGCATTACCGCATGAGTGACAGTCTGTATGGGCCTTGGGAAACGCCTGCTGTGAGTGCCCTGGATGGTGTAGCTTATTATGCTGCCAAGTCGGCTTCAGATGGCCATGAAAGATTGCTGTTTGGTTGGTGTCCTACTCGAATTGACGACAAGGATCCAAACAATTACAATTGGGGAGGTTCTTTGGTGGCCCATGCCATCTCTGCCAATGCGGAGACTGGTTTTTTAGAGGTATCCTTACCCAAGGGCTCGTCCACCACCTTTTCAAAACAGACCGCCCTGGGTATTATAGAACAAGGAGCAGGGGCGACAAAGTCGGGCAACAATTATGAGTTGGATGCCAGCGCTGAACGCCAGGAGGTCCGGTTCAGCAGAATGCTCCATCACCATAAGATCTCGACTACAGTGCATGTCGATTCTGAAGCCAAAAACTTTGGATTTGTATTTGGCGCCTGTGATGAACTTGAGCATGTTTATGCTTTGCATCTTGATCTCAATGAAGGCTTGCTTAAACTGGCACTTCTTTCGGACTGGAACAGCCCTACGACAAGCTATGAGGTGCAAAATGCTGTTCCCTTATCGATAGCTGAGGACGGTGAGTATAACATTGAAATTGTTATTGAGCGCTCTGTGGCAGTGATATATGTGAATGGACAGACGGCTATGACCAATCGAATTTATAAGATGCATCAGAATCCGTGGATGATATTTTCCGATACTGGGAAGGTCGTTTTTAGTGATTTGGTTGTAAGCACATCAGCTTAAGCCAAGCTTTTTTAGATTTTAGAAATTTTAAACTATACGTAATGAGAAGATACTATTTGTTAGGAGCGATTGCGCTGTTTTTGACTGCATGCAACACCAAAACAGAAGTAGTTGTGAAAAAGGTAGATGATGGAGCTGTTCTTAGTTTTAGTGCAGACTCAAAATATCTGTTAATGCCCATGGAGGATGCAGCTCCGGAGAAGCCAATGGAAGTCGAGGTTAATAACGATCATTTCAACACCTTTGTTATTCGTCCGGCGCTTAATCAGATTGATTATTGGGTGCCGCTGGATTTATCCGGTATCAATCAGAAAGCGGTTACTGTTTTTCTGAAAGAGTTCCAAGGTTATGAGCTGTTCCTGGACAATGTAAAATTGGCCGACAGTTTTGATTATGAGTATGATGAGCCTTATCGTCCGGCCTTTCATTTTTCGCCTCCTTATGGATGGATGAACGACCCCAACGGAATGGTTTATTACGATGGCGTTTACCATTTGGCTTATCAGTTTAATCCTTTGGGAACCAGATGGCAAAACATGAGTTGGGGCCATGCTACTTCAAAGGATTTGGTGACCTGGGAGCATCAGCCGGTGGCCTTGTACCCGGACACTTTAGGCGCTATCTTTTCGGGTAGTGCGGTAGTGGATATACACAATACTACCGGATTACAATCCGGAGAAGAAAAAACACTGCTGGCCTACTTTACACATGCTGGTCCAAAGGGACAGGTCCAGAGTCTGGCCTACAGCAACGACAAGGGCAAAACGTGGGTAAAATATGCAAACAATCCCATTCTGACTCATTTTGAGAATGATCCGGATTTTCGCGATCCAAAGGTGTTTTGGCATGCTGAAACCGAGCGTTGGGTGATGGTCATTGCCCGATCACTTAAAAAGGAAATGGAGATTTATTCCTCAGAGAATGGTATTGATTGGCAGTTTGAGAGCAGTTTTGGTCAGGGCCAAGGTGCACAGGGCGGCATTTGGGAGTGTCCCGATCTGTTTGAAATGGCAGTTGAAGGGGAGGCCGGAGAAAGCAGGTGGGTGCTGATTTGCAATCTTAACCCCGGTGGTCCTTCAGGCGGATCAGCTGCCCAGTATTTCATTGGAGATTTTGATGGCCGTGTATTTACCAATCACGCTGAGCCCTCCGACATCAAATGGATGGATTGGGGCAAGGACCATTATGCCACAGTTACCTGGTCGGATGTGCCCGAATCAGACGGCAGAAGATTGGCCATTGGCTGGATGAGCAATTGGGAGTATGCCAATGATGTGCCAACGAAGAACTTCAGAAGTGCAATGACAGTGGCGCGTGAACTTAAATTGGTGACCAAAGGGGAAGAGTTGGTGTTGGCCAGCTATCCTGTGGAAGAGCTGGAAAAACTACGGGTCGAAGAAGTGGTTTTTGACAACCTGGTGGTTGAAAACGAGCAGGTGGTGGACAGCTTTTTAGGGCAGAACAACGGTGCTTATGAGCTAACAATGATGCTGGATGCATCTGATTCGGATGTGGCAGGGTTGACCTTATTCAACAGCAAGGGCGAAAGCATCGATATTTCCATCAATTTGTCCAAGGGTGAAATGTACATGGACCGGTCCAACAGCGGTCTGACAGATTTTAACGACCGTTTTAAGGCGGTGACTTTTGCTCCGGTGGAGAAAAAGGAAAAGTACGAATTAAGAATTTTGGTAGATAAAGCTTCGGTTGAGATTTTTGAAGGTAAGGGAACTACGGTTATGACCAATGTTGTATTTCCTACAGAACCTTATAACCGTTTGAAGTTTTATACCAAAGGAGGAGCTACCCTTGTGCAGGATTTGAAGATTTATCGTTTAAATTAAAAAGTAAAGATTATGCAATCGAATAAATATATCTATTGGATAACCTTCGTTGCAATCAACGGTGGGTTGTTGTTTGGTTTGAATATGGCCAGTGTGGCCGGTGCGGTTAACTCCATACAGGATGTTTTTAGTCTGACAGATGGAGGATTAGGTGCCGTGGTAAGCGTTCTGACCATTGGTTGTCTTATTGGTGCGCTTTCTACCGGCTATTTTGCTGACAAATTCGGGCGAAAGAAAGTTTTGGTAATAGCCTCCATCTTATTCCTGATCTCTGCACTTGGCAGTGCGCTTTCGGGTTCAGCTATTGCTTTGGCTGTCTATCGAATCATAGGAGGAATTGCTGTCGGTGCCGTTTCAGTAGCCGGACCCATGTACATCTCGGAGGTTTCTCCTCCGGAGAAACGTGGTACCCTGGTCTCCTTTAACCAGTTTGCCATTGTCATAGGTATTCTTTTGGCTTATGTGGTGGGGTATTTTTTTGTGGACATAGAAGAGGGTTGGCGTTACATGCTGGGTATACCGGCTGCTTTCAGTCTGATATTCTTATTCTTTTTAATGAGTGCCTTTCCTGAAACGCCCCGTTGGTTGGTGGCCAACAACAAACAGGATGAGGCTTTTTCTGTGTTGTCTAAAGTTGGTGGAGCAGATTTTGCCCAAAAGGCTTTGGGTAAAATAGAGGACTCGCTAATGGTGGATCGCACAAAAGAAAAGGCCCGGTTTTTGGATATTTTTAAGGGAAAAACCGGGAAGGTGGTTTTCCTGGGTACTGTTTTGGCTGCTTTTCAGCAGATTACGGGTATCAATGCCGTGGTTAACTATGCGCCCATTATTTTTGAGTTGACAGGCGTAGCTGGCGAAACCGCGCTTTTACAATCGATGCTGGTAGGCCTGGTCAATTTTCTGGCGACCATTGTGGCGCTGTATCTGGTCGACAGCTGGGGCAGAAAGACGCTGCTGCTGTGGGGGGCTGTTGGGATGACTATTTCCTTGGGGTATATCACCTACGCATTTGCCTTCTCAGGGAGCAATATTGGTATCTTAATCGCCTTATTGGGGTACATCGCTTTTTTTGCTGCTTCTTTTGCCCCTGTCATGTGGGTGGTCACCTCTGAAATGTTTCCCAACAGGGTAAGAGGTATGGCTTTGTCTTTTTCAACGGCTGTCAGCTGGATGTTTACCTTTATTACGGTGCAGTTTTCACCCTATATCCTGAACCAATTTGGCGGAGCTGTACTATTTGGCTTTTTTGGTTTGTTTAGTTTGCTGGCCTTTGTCTTTGTGAAAATATGGATTCCCGAAACAAAGGGTAAGTCGCTGGAGCAAATCGAAGAAGAGCTTGGGATTGCCAACGAATAAATGCAGAATAGTTCTTACTGAGAAAATAGATGTTATGGGTAAAAAAGTAGTAGGAATAGGAGAAATTCTTTGGGATGTTTTTCCTGAGGGAAAGGTTTTGGGAGGGGCTCCGGCCAACTTCGCCTACCATGCCACGCAGCTGGGATTGGAAGGTTATGCGATCAGCGCTATTGGCAAGGACGACTTGGGAGAAGAGGTTTTGGAAGTCCTGAAAGGGAAGCCCCTGCAATATATGCTTGAGGAGACAAATTATCCAACGGGTACGGTTAAGGTTACCCTTAATGGTAATGGTATTCCCGAGTATGAGATCTGTGAAAATGTGGCATGGGATAACATCCCTTTGACCGCCGGAATGAAGGAGTTAGCCAAACAAGCAGATGCAGTTTGTTTTGGGTCTTTGGCGCAGCGACATCAGGTTTCCCGATCTACCATCCAGGCTTTTGTTGGTTTAGTTGATACCAATGCCTTGAAGATCTTTGATATCAATTTGCGGCAGTCATTCTTCAATAAAGCCATCATTGTGGATTCGCTCCAGATGGCCAATGTTTTAAAGATTAACGAAGAGGAGTTGGTTCGAGTGGCAGAGTTGTTGGATATCACTGATGTTGGTGAGCGGCTCGTTTGTCAAAGGCTCATGGATAACTATGACTTAAAAATTGTGGTTTTAACCCGTGGGGAAAATGGCAGTTTTGTTTTCTCTAAAGATGGATCCTCGTTTTTGGATACGCCCAAAGTTAAAGTGGCCGATACTGTGGGTGCCGGAGATTCTTTTACCGGTGCATTTGTGGCAGGCTTGTTGAATGGCGATGACATTGCCAAGGCGCACAAAAGGGCTGTAGAGGTGTCTGCCTATGTTTGCACCCAAAAAGGGGCGATGCCCCTTTTGCCTACAGCGCTTTAAAATAATATTATCGGCTTGTGCTGTATTGTCGGGCACAAAGGAGTTGATTGAGCGATTCCTTTGTGCCTGATTTTTATAAAGATGATGATTGTAGCTGCTTTAAATTGAAAATTGCTTGTTTGTTGAGCTGTTTCCTATTACCTTTTAATGAGCTAACTTCATAATGCGCTAATCATAATACCAATATTTTGCTTGAAGAAGAATGGTGATGAAAGGGTCTCTAATGCTAAAATGGGTTTTGTATGGAGTACTGGCAGTTGTCTTTTTCAACAGCTGCGAAAGCAAGTCCAAAAAAATGGTTATTGGCGTTTCGCAATGCAGTGACGATGCCTGGCGCGATAAAATGAATATGGAAATGCTGCACGAAACAGCTCTTCACAGCAATCTTGAATTGATCGTGCTTTCAGCCAAGGATAGCAATGAACAACAAATTGATCACATTCAGCAGCTGATAGATCAACAGGTGGACCTTCTAATTATTTCACCCAATGAAGCTGCGCCTTTAACCCCTATTGTTGAAAAGGCTTATGATTTGGGGTTTCCTGTTTTGTTGGTGGATAGAAAGATACTTTCTGACAGGTATACGGCTTTTATCGGAGCCGACAATTTTACCATTGGTCAGGAAGTGGGCACTTATGTGTCAACTATTCTGAAACAAGCTGGGGCTGTTCTTGAAATAAAGGGATTGGAAGGCTCAACCCCAGCGATTGATCGTCATCAGGGCTTCTATTCCACTACAAGCCGATGGCCTGATTTGAAAGTCGTGGAGAGCCTGGATGCCGAATGGTCTGAGGATGTTGCCTATGAAAAAACTCTGGTCTATTTACGTAACCACAAGCAGCTTGATCTGATCTTTGCGCACAATGACCGAATGGCTTCCGGGGCCTTTAAAGCGGCAAAAGAACTTGGTGTTCAGGATTCCATTTTATTTGTTGGTATTGATGCCTTGCCTGGAGAGGAGGGCGGCATTGAAAAAGTTTTGAGGAAGGAGCTGACAGCGACTTTTATTTATCCTACAGGAGGTGACCGCATCATCCAATTGGCGTTGAAAATTCTTAATGACGAGTCCTATGAGAAGAATAATCCCTTGGTTACTGCTGTCGTAGATTTAACAAATGCCAGAGTGTTGAAACTTCAGAGTGATGAAATTTTAGATCAGAGAGATAAAATAGATTATTTCAATACCCGAATAGATGTCTTTACCTCGCAATATGCCATGCAGCAATATTTGCTGTATAGTGCCATTGCTATTGTCCTTCTTTTGCTGATTCTGTCCATCGTACAGTACCGTGCCTATCGGTCAAAGACCCTGATGACCATAAAGCTGGAGCAAAAAAGTGAGGCCATAAGTAAACAAAAGCAAATTGTTGAAGAACAGCGGGATCAGTTGGTCGAGCTTTCCCGGAAATTGGAAGAAGCGACCTATGCTAAGCTTATGTTTTTCACCAATATTTCGCATGAATTTAGAACACCCTTGACGCTCATCGCCGGGCCGCTTGGGACTTTGCTGGAAGGTGAAGATTTGAAAAGTAATCAAAAGCGGTTACTGACCTTAGCCCAAAGAAATGTAGAAATCCTGCTCAAACTCGTTGATCAAATCATTGATTTTAGAAAGTATGAAACGGGGAAGTTGAAGTTAGATCTGCAAAAGGGAGACTTACGAGCGGTTATTGAAAGTTGGAATGAGTCGATTCAGGAATTGGCCAAAAAAAAGAGGGTTAAGCTTCATTTTTCAGCCCTGCCTGATGTGTCTTACACCCTCCCTTTTGACCTGCAAAAGGTGGAGAGTATATATTTGAATTTGCTGTCCAATGCCCTAAAGTTTACGCCAGCTGATGGGTACATTAAAGTGAATATTGCCCGGATTGAAAAGGATGGTCAGCCCTTTTTATCCATTGAAGTCTGCAATTCTGGCAAAGGCATTCCCAAAGAACAAATGGATCGCCTGTTCGATCGCTATTACCAGATTGAATCCGGAGCCGGCGGTTCCGGTATTGGTCTGGCCATTGTTAAAGCTTTTGCAGAGCTGCACAGGGGTTCTGTTGAAGTAGTTGGAGATGTGTCTTCAACTACCTTTAGGGTGTTTTTGCCTTATAAGCAGCCTGGCGCTGAAGTAGAGAATAAGGGTTCCGTGACTTTAACTGAGCAGAAAGTCATTCACTTGGATTCAGAGGTGGCCAGGAATCCTTTTGTTAATGAGCAGGATATGGATGACCGCCAGAAGGTATTGGTCATTGATGACAATCCCGAAATATGCTCTTATGTTCGGTTAGTCTTAGAATCAAAATTCATGGTCTTGGAAGCCGAAGATGGATTGTCGGGTTACAAGTTGGCCATGAAGCATGTGCCGGATTTGATAATTTCAGATGTAATGATGCCTGGGATGGATGGGGTAGAACTCAGTCGAAAGTTAAAGACAGAAATATCCACCAGTCATATTCCTATTATACTTTTGACAGCTTGTTCTCTGGATGAGCAACGCATCACAGGGTTAGAAAGTGGCGCTGATGATTACATGGCTAAGCCCTTTAATGTAAAAATATTAGAGGCGCGCATTCAAAATTTAATCGAAAATCGAAAGCGCTTGAAGGAAGTCTTTAGCGCGGGATTTTTCTCTAAAGTGAATGCTCCTGAGATGGATAAGGATACGGATAAGTCCTTTATTAATCGATTTCGACACTTGCTGGAAGATAATTACACCGAATCCGAGTTGAATGTGGAAGATCTGGGCAAAAACATGGGCCTGTCTCGCTCGCAACTTTATCGAAAGACCAAAGCCCTTACCAATTACTCCCCCAATGAACTTTTACGCATCGTGCGCTTGCAAAAGGCGATGGAATTAATCAATACTTCAGAGCTTAGCGTCTCTGAAATCGCTTATAGAGTTGGATTCACTTCTCCTTCTTATTTTGCTAAATGTTTTAAAGACCATTACAATCAGAGTCCAACAGATCTGCGTGAATAGCTTGACTGGTTCACGCAGCGAACTTTCTTTGCTGTTTAAAATATGGTGGAGTTCGTTCTCCTTCATGTATTCTAAGGGACTTTTCCCATTTAGTGACTTGTGTGGATGGTATTCATTGTAATCATCTATCCATTCCGCTGCTAGCTGACGAACTTGGTTTAGGTTATTAAACAGGTATGATTGATGCCAGTTGGCTGTTGTAGCCATTCTTTTGTACGAGCCGGAAGCCTTCTTTTTCGCTTCCTGCGTAGGTTCAATTGCATCATGCGATAGACTCTCAACACCCGTTTGCGGTTCCACTTGAGGCCTTCGTTTCGGATTCGTCCATAATATTCATCAAAGCCGCGTGTTGGTAATTTTTCGGGCATGGAACGGTGCAATCCTATTAATCGACACGCCCTGCCGATGCTGATGGAATAGGAGGACCCCAAGTATTCTGCTCGTTCTTTTTTCTCGCAGGGCTTTAGAACTTTTTTCCTAGGAGGTCCTTTAACATTAAATTATCCAAGCTCTGATCTGCATACATTTGCTTTAGTTTGCGATTCTCTGCTTCAAGTTCCTTTAGTCGCTTTAACTGAGAAACTTCCATGCCAGAATATTTCTTACGCCAATTATACAACGTTGCCTTCGAAATGCCATGGTTCCGACATACGCTTTGAGCATCTATGCCACTCTCATACTCCTTGATGATCTTAATGATCTGACTCTCGGTAAATCATGTCTTTTTCAGGATGATCTTTTGACTGCTTAAAATTAATAAATTGTCTAATTTTGAGCTATCCTATTTTTGGGGAAGGCTACATTTACAGTCCAATCTCCATCTTTCTTTACAACGTGTTGATTTTTTCCCATTCTACTATTTTTTAGTATGATGATTTATGATATTCCCAATCTCCTGAAAATGCATTTTTCTTATAATATCCGACTTAATTTCCGTACTTATCAAACTTATTTAATTTGTCTTTATCAAAGGCATCTACTTCTGTATATCCAATTACATTTCCATATTCATCTGTAATGTTCTGTCGTTTACTGTTGAACGCATCTTGCTTTGTTGAACCCTGTTTATTGCCATATCTATCATATGTGTTAGTTTTTGAATTATCAAAAGCGTCATTTTTAACAGTTTTTACAAGATTGCCGTATGAATCGTAAACATTTATTTTTGATTTGTCAAAAGCATCAACTTTGTAATAGCCAACCTTGTTGCCATAGTTGTCAAGGATGTTTACTTTCTCTTTGTCAAAAGCATCTTGCTTGTAAGTATAATTCTGTGCAAATGTTTGTGTAGTAACCAAAAGTCCTACTACAATTAATAAAGCTTTAAAAATTTTCATTTGCATTTTTTTAATAAAGTGCTTACTTCTGTTTAAAGTCTCTTTTCAGCTTATTCCGACCGGTACGGGTTTCTCAAATTGCCCATAACGCGTGTTAGTGGCTGGCAATTAATACCTTTAAATAATTTTC
>Ga0209075_1002410_pt1 | contig 16487 bp, 10 predicted proteins | sample Stecom2011_FD_187523 | JGI IMG/M metagenome (GOLD analysis project Ga0209075, IMG submission 187523) | Agricultural soil microbial communities from Utah to study Nitrogen management - Steer compost 2011 (SPAdes) (version 2) | ecosystem: Environmental > Terrestrial > Soil > Agricultural land...
AAAAAGGGATTGTTGCTGAAGCCGATTATATCGTGCTTGAAGATTACACCCGAAAACTGTTCCAGAGAGGTTCAGAAATTGCGGCGTCTAGAGGTTTGATTTTGGTAGATACCAAATACGAATTTGGTAAAACAAAGGAAGGTAAAATTGTACTGGTCGACGAAATCCACACGCCAGATTCTTCTCGTTATTTTTATGCGGATGGTTATCAAGAACGTCAAGATAAAGGGGAAGCCCAAAAGCAGCTCTCTAAAGAATTTGTGCGTCAATGGTTAATTGCCAATAATTTTCAAGGCTTGGAAGGACAAACTGTTCCAGAAATGTCTGATGCATATATTGCTACAGTTAGCGAACGCTATATTGAATTATATGAAAACATTACAGGCGAAACTTTTGTGAAAGCCGATTTATCCAATATTCAGAATAGAATTGAAGAGAATGTTTTAGCCTATTTGAAAAAATAGTCAAGCATTTTATTCTAATTTCACAGGTTTTTACTAGATTATCAAAAAGGAACACAGCCTAAATTCGTGCGTATTTCGCATTTCTTTGTTACTTTTAGTGCCACGACATTTGTTATATGGAACAACTCAACCAACTCATTTCCGATTTCGCTTCTTACGCTTGGGGACTGCCCTTGTTAATTTTATTAATTGGAGGAGGTTTGTATTTGTTAATCCTTTCCCGGTTTTTACCTTTTAGATATTTAGGTCATGCGTTTCAAGTATTGCGTGGCAAATACGATAATCCAAACGACTCTGGTGAAATAAGCCATTTTCAGGCTTTAACCACCGCTTTATCGTCAACCATTGGTATGGGGAATATTGCTGGGGTGGCCGTTGCTATTTCCATAGGGGGACCTGGAGCCGTGTTTTGGATGTGGGTTAGTGCCGTTATTGGCATGAGTACCAAATTCTTTACCTCCACTTTAGCCATTATGTATCGTGGGAAAGACAGTCATGGAAAGATCCAAGGCGGTCCGATGTATTTTATTATGGAAGGTTTGGGTAAAAAGTGGAAACCGCTGGCTGTGTTTTTTAGTTTATGTGGTTTGGTTGGTGCCTTACCAGTTTTTAATGTGAATCAATTGACCCAAGCTATCAACGATATTTTGTTAGTACCAAATGGTGTAGAGGTCGGTTTTAATACCAATCTCATCATAGGTGTTGTTCTGGTAATTATAACGTCCATAGTTATTCTAGGAGGGTTAAACAGAATCAGTAAGGTGGCATCTAAAATGGTTCCTGGCATGGTTTTGCTTTATTTCGTTCTGGTCTTGTTCATATTGATAATCAATTATGAGGTTGTACCTAAATACTTCCTGATGATTTTTACCGATGCCTTTGCCGCCAATAATTTTAAGGGAGATTCCTTTTTAGGAGGTGTTGTAGGAGGTTTGATTCTATTAGGAATTAGACGTGGTGCTTTTTCAAACGAAGCTGGTATTGGTACTGCTCCCATGGCGCATGGGGCAGCAAAAACTAACGAGCCTGTTCGTGAAGGTTTGGTAGCCATGTTGGGTCCGGCCATAGATACACTTGTGGTTTGTACCTTAACTGCTTTGGCCATTTTGGTTACTGGGGTTTGGCAAACTTCAGATGCGAATGGGGTGAGTTTAACAGCTTCGGCTTTTGCCATTGCCATGCCTGGAGTAGGGAAGTACCTCTTGTTGATTTGTATTGCGGTTTTTAGTATTTCGTCTTTATTTTCATATTCTTATTATGGAACTAAATGTATGTCCTTTTTATTTGGGGCCGACAATATGTACTATTACAACTACTTATATATAGCCAGTATTATAATGGGGGCCACCACTTCTTTGGCTCTAATGATTAATTTAATTGATGGTTTTTTTGCCCTCATGGCCATTCCAACCATGACAGCCACTTTAATTATGGCTCCACGCGTTGTTAAAGAATTTAAAGCTTATAAAAAACGAACGTTCAAATAATAAAAAAGCCACAATTTAAGTTGTGGCTTTTTTATTGAACGAATCATTTTAATTAGTTTTTCTTCAATAATATTTTTTCGTTAGTAAACTGAAATGCTTCATCTAAAAATGCCATCATTAATGGCCAATCGGCATTGGTTTCATAATTGTTTTTGTAGTACTTTTTTGTTGTAATTTTTAACTGATTTCCTTCAATTGAAGCCGTACTTATAAAAGATCCTGTCTTATTATCTACAGATTTGTTTAACTTATCTAAGCCAGAAATCGAGTACCCATCAGGAATATTAAATGTAATATGATAGCTGTAACTTCTTGCATAATTCATATGTATATTTTCAATGCGTTTACGTTCTTCATCTGATAAATCTATCTGACCTCCAATTAGTTTTCCTATTTCCATAATGTAATTAGGACCTGCTTTTTTTATAAAAGCATCGGTTGTATTAAAGCTTTCATCATAAGTGAAATAAGTGTCAAAACCATAGCGTCCAGTTTCTTTAATTTCAAAAGTATAGTCTTTAACATCTTGAATATCTAGTTCAGATTCAATACTTTTCTTTAAACTTTCTGTTTGTTTCTCACGCATTTTTGTCACTAAGGCAGCAAGTTCTTTTCTTGTCTTTTCTTTTAATTTTTTACTTCTAATTTGTTCCACAAATGGCTCAGTACCATATTTTTGATAATCTTCATCCACATAATCCTTAAAAATAAGTTTATTAAATTGATGATCTGATTTTTCATAGCCTTTATATTTATTACTTCCTTGGTAATTAAAACCTGAAAAATCCTCGTTTAAGGTTATTGTTAATTCTTTAAAAGATTCATTTTGATCGTAAGTGGATTGTGGTAATTTTCCAACGGAAATTTGATCCAATCGTTTTTTGCTAGCCGAAAGTTCGTAAACATCGGTTCCTTCTAATAAATAATTAAACTGATTAACATCGGAATGAATTTTAAAATAATCTAAATAAACAGGTGGACTCGTGTTTACTTTTATAAGAATATTAGCATTTTTCTGAATTAAAAGTTCTTCCAAATCTCCATCGTAGCGCTTTTTACCAACTATTACATCATAATCATATTTAAAATCATATAAAAAGGCCATAAAGTGTCTTACAAAATATTGCTCATTTCTAAACAGGTGAGGGTTGGTTTTGGTAGCAATAAATGGGGTCGTTAAAATATCTGCTTCATTTACAATAATGGCTTCAACATACTGCGTTAAAAACTGGTGCCGCGCAAAATAATAAACAGCAATTACTTTTTCTCGTTCGTTTTTAAATTCGTTCTCTTTTATAAAACGTTCTATTGAGCCTAAATCTCCAAGGGGAGTGTACTTTTCATAATAGTCCAATACCTCTTCTTTAGATACGGTTTGTTTTACAATTTCCTCTTTGGCTGGAAGAAAGGCTAAGGCACGATCCTCAAATTTTCCAGATCTTGCAAAATAAACTTGAAACTTATAAGTTGGTAGTTCTACCAACGGATAAAACCAACGTTCGTATTTATGTTTTTCTATATCGTTAGCAATTAATTCATAACGTCTTGTGTTGTTTTTTTTAACTGGAATTTCTGTAAGTTCTGGCGCGCCATTAAACGAATTGAAGTTGATAAAAAAGTCGTTTTCTGTTTGAAAGTATAATTTATAATCCATAATTGGATATTCTTCACCTAAGGTTTGCTCTACAGGACTAAACCCAAAAGCTTCAATAGATTTAAACGGTTCAATACTATAATAATAGAAGTCTAAAATATCTCCAATTTCCAGATTAGATATGGCTATTTTTGTTTCGCCATCTACTTCTACAGCTTCTTTTTCAATATCTATTATGGTTTCTTTACCATCTTGTTTAACCACTTTTAAGCCCACAATGGCATGCGAGGCGTTGTAACCCGAATACCCTTTAGAGGAACTGAATCTTTTTTGATAGGTAAAGGTTGAGAATTCTGTTACCGATGCTTGATCAAGTAATTTGATACGCTTACGAAGTGAAGATTTATACTCCACACTTTTACCAAACTTATGAAAATTGTAGTTTTCGTTTTTGTAAATTATTACAGCCGATTCATTTTGCCATTTTTCAGGAATATCAGCGGCATTCTTATAAGTATCGTTTTCGCCCCAAAAAAACTCTTGAGCTTCTATTTCGCGTTTCGATTGAGAGAATATAAGCGAGGTATATGTAAAAATACATATAAATAGGAATTGGATTTTCATGTGTTTTTTATTGTTTTGTTAGCGTAATCTGTTCGTTGTAAAGGGTGTTCAGATTTTTTATAAAATCATTCCATTCAGTAAAGTCTGTTTTTTTAACAACGTTTTTGGTAATTTCAAAATCTTTCTTGTAAATAAGTGTGTTATTACTCTCTACAAAAGAGACCTTTAAATTGTAGTTATTATTAGCTATAGCAATGTCTTTTGGAAGACTTTCAATTTTATAACCTTCAGGAATTTTTAAAGTAGTTGTGGATTGTAAATGTTTTTTATAATCGAAAACATAATCGGTTTTGCGTTTCTCGAAATTATAACCAGATAATTCCTTCTCTAAATCTAAATCAATATAAATGGTGTTGTCGAAAGAAGACACGGCATTATTAATTTGAATGTTATAATCAATATTTACAGGAATCTCTCTATCTGTTAAGTTAGATGTATTAATGTTTTCTACTTTTATATTGGAGTTACCTCCATTTAAATACCATAATAAAAAGGAATCTTTTTTGTCGGTTTGCAACTGATTTAAATACTGTAATAAACTCGAGCGACTTTCGCCATTGAATGTTTTAGAAACAGTTCCAGTTAATTGTTCATTTTCTAAGGTTAATTCATAAGTTACAGTTTCTTTATTGAAATTAGCATTTACTTGGGGTACAACCTTAAGGATGAATTCATCGCCGTTTTCAATTAGTACTTGTTTGCCTTGAATTCTATTGGCATATTCCTTATAAGCATTAAACTTTTCTGTTCCATCTAAATAAATGGGTTTGTTATTATTATACAAAGTACAAATCATGTGGTTGTCTACAGATAGGCTAGGTGTGGAATAATCGTATGCAATTCGGTTAGTTCCAATCCAGGTTAATCGCGCATCAAAACCGGCCTCGATGAGCATTTGCTTGGTTAGATTTGCCATACCTTTACAATCGCCATAACGTTTATTGAAAACATTGGCCGCTTCGTCAGGTTTAAAACCTGCAATACCATCTACAAAAGCGATATAACGAATATTATCTTGAACCCAATAATAGATGTTTTTTATCTTCTCTTCGTCTGTTTTGGCATCTTGAGTTAAGTCTAAAACTTTAGCCTGAATATCTGCATTGTCATTTTTTAAACTATTAACAAGTGTTTTGTACCAATTGTATAAATCTTGAGTTGATTCAAAAATATTGATCTTATTACCATTTAAAGTGTAAGATTTCGCTAAAACTAGAAGGTGCGGATAGATGTATGATGGTCCAGGAGAACTAGTGTCATCAAACATGGCTGACGCATTTTCTAATATAAAAGTATGTGTTTTGTAGTTGTTTTTATCATCTGGTAGAACGGATTTATTAATTGTATATCCATCAAAATTCATTTCTTTTAATTCTAAATCTAACCAATTAGGAATGTCAATGGTAAAGGTTTTTTTTACTGTCGGATAATCATCATTAAAATATAAACTAGTAAAGTATTTTATGTCCTTATAGCGTTTAACTATTTCAACCTGATATTTAAAACCTTTTAAAGGAAAGTCTAAATTGGTGTATTTTACGCGAGAATCGTTATGAAACAAATCATCACTTTTTATGGCTTCATCTTGAATATGGAAATCAGCATCCCGATTGGTTTTGTATCTAATTTTAAACGATTCAATATCAGATTCGCCATTATAAAAGGAATACACTTGAATATCTGCTCTAGAATCTAGATTTATCAGATTTTGAGTTGTTTTCTCTAATACTTCAACTTTGTCAGTTCTCTTGTTGTATTCAAATGTAATATGATAATTTTCGCTTTCCGAAGCTACATGATCGTCGGGAAATACTTCTTTTAGAGCTTGGGCTAATTTTATTTCTTCAAGAGTAGGTTCTGTTTTTTTTTGAGCGGTTGCATTTAGGGTATATGTGACTATAATAAGGAAGGTTAAGTAGTTTTTTAGCATGAAAAGGGGTTTAGATTGCTAATATAAAAATTTAACTAAAAAAAACGTTAAACTTTTAAGCTAACATTTTTTTTGATTCCTTTTGACATTGTTTTATATTTAAGCATAATTATATTTAGCATGAGCAACTACCACATCAAACATTTAGAAGAGTACTACCAAGTATATAGAAAATCCATTAGAGAACCTGAAAACTTTTGGGAAGAAGTTGCCGAAGAGCATTTTCTTTGGCGAAAGAAATGGGACAAGGTTCTAAGCTGGGATTTTTCAAAGCCAGAAATTAAATGGTTTGAAGGTGCTAAACTTAATATTACCGAGAACTGTATTGATAGACATTTAGCTACCCGTGGCGATAAAACAGCTATTTTATTCGAACCTAATAATCCCGATGAACCTGCCGAACATATTACCTATAAACAATTATACGAAAGAGTCAACCAAATGGCCAATGTGCTCAAGGAGCAGGGCATAAAAAAGGGCGATCGCGTTTGTATTTACGTACCCATGATTCCCGAATTAACCATTGCTATTTTGGCTTGTGCTAGAATAGGAGCCATTCATTCGGTGGTGTTTGCTGGGTTTTCTGCAACTGCTTTATTAACCAGAATCAACGATTCCGATTGTAAAATGGTTATTGCAGCAGATGGTTCCTTTCGAGGAAATAAAACCATAGATTTAAAAGGCATTGTGGACGAAGCTTTGGAATCCTGCCCAGGAATTGAACGTGTTTTAATGGTAAAAAGAATCCATAGCGATATAAACATGAAAGAAGGACGTGACCTCTGGATACAACCTTTATTGGATAAAGCATCTACGGAATGTCCTGCTGAAATTATGGATGCCGAAGATCCGTTATTCATTTTATATACTTCGGGTTCTACAGGGCAACCAAAAGGGATGGTGCATACCACCGCAGGCTATATGGTTTACACGGCTTATACTTTTAAAAATGCCTTTCAATATCGTGAAAATGATGTGTATTGGTGTACGGCCGATATTGGTTGGATTACCGGTCATAGTTACATTGTTTACGGACCTCTAGCCAATGGCGCTACGTCTGTTTTATTTGAAGGCGTGCCACATTATCCGGATTTCGGGCGTTTCTGGGAAATTATTGACAAGCACAAAGTCACGCAATTTTACACAGCGCCCACGGCTATTCGTGCTTTGGCGAAACAGGGTTCGGAATTGGTGGAGAAATTCGATTTATCGTCCCTAAAAGTATTAGGCTCTGTAGGCGAACCTATTAACGAGGAAGCTTGGCATTGGTACAACGATGTGGTAGGGAAACGGAAAAGCCCGATTATAGATACCTGGTGGCAAACGGAAACCGGTGCTATTATGATTACGCCCATTCCCTTTGTAACCCCAACCAAGCCTACCTATGCCACCTTGCCATTTATTGGTGTGCAACCCGCCTTAATGAGCGAGGCTGGCGAAGAATTAAAAGGCAATCAGGTAGAAGGACGCTTGTGTATTAAATTCCCATGGCCAAGTATGGCCAGAACTATTTGGAGAAACCATAAACGGTATAAAGAAACCTATTTCTCGACTTATAAAAACATGTATTTTACGGGTGATGGTGCCCTTAGGGATGAAGTTGGTTATTACCGAATAACAGGACGTGTGGACGATGTGATTATTGTTTCTGGACATAATTTAGGAACAGCACCTATTGAAGATGCCATCAACGAACATCCAGCGGTGGCAGAATCTGCCATTGTAGGTTTTCCTCATGATATTAAAGGAACGGCTTTATATGGTTTTGTGACGCTTAAGGATGCTGGAGAAAGTAGAATTCACGACAACGTACGTAAAGAAATCAACCAACTGATTACAGATAGAATTGGACCTATTGCCAAACTAGATAAAATCCAGTTTACTGAGGGTTTGCCAAAAACGCGCTCGGGGAAAATTATGCGACGTATTCTACGCAAGATAGCAGAAAAGGATACTTCTAATTTAGGAGATACCAGCACCCTGTTAAATCCGGAAGTGGTGCAAGATATTATGGATCAATCGTTATAAACAATAATTTTTAACCTACGAAACCTTATACCAACAAAAAGGCAGCCTGTTCGGGCTGCCTTTTGTGTTATTAAAATAGGTGAAAATTACTCTACAGTAAAAGTCCCTTTCATAGTTCCCCAATGTCCTGGAAAACTACATACAAAGTCGTAAGTCCCTGGCGTATTTATTTGGAAAGTTTTGGTATCACTTTCACCAGGTCCCAATAAATTGGTGTGCGTTACAATAGAAGTTGCAAAAGAAGCCGGAATGTAATCATCTGCCTTGGCTCCAAAAGCGGCGCCACCAAAATCGGCTAAATCTGTTCCAGGAATTAAAACCACGAGGTTATGGCCCATGGCCTCTTTAGGTAATTGTCCCACATTTGTTAATGTTAAAGTAATTTCCTGTCCCACTGAAACTTGAATGGCGGTGTTTCCAACATAAGTCATGTTATCATGTCCTTCCAAGGCTATGGATATTGGTTCAGGAACTTCTGGTTCTTCAGGAAGTTCAGGAACTATCTCAACAAGAGGCGTAGTTGTATCATTATCACTACTACAAGCAACTAAAAATATGACAGCTGCCACTAAAAATAATTTTTTCATGTTTTTCTTTTTTTAAATATTGACTTTTAACCTGGCAAACATACTATTTTCTTTGTAAAATAATAATCATATTTTTAAATATCTTAATTTTCTTACAGAATACTCATCGGCTTGGTTGTTCATAATCAAAAGCATATGGAAGGTTGTCCGTATTTTTTGGAAATATCCTCATTGTTTTATGGGTCTTGGCTTTTGGAGCTTTTACCCGATTTAAAAGCTCCAAGTTTTTCTATAAATTAGCTGTTTTTTATAACCGAATTCTTTAGAGTGGGTTTTATTAAGCCTGTTTGTACCAAAAAAAATAACCCGTGCAACTTAATTGCACGGGTTATTTTTATGGTGTCTTTAGAAGGTATATCGATTGGGAAGGGACGTCCTTGTCTCCTCCCAATTGACCTACATGTTTTTAACAAAATCCAAAAATACTTTTTTATGGCGCTCCAGATTCATATTCGGAGAAAGTGCTACACGTACAATATAATCCTTGTCACCTTCTTTAGTCGTCCCTTGGGTAGAGGTTGCAGGTATCGTCCAATAGCAGCCCTTTAATTGTCCATAACTCACGCAGAACTTACTTTCATCGGGAATTTCAGTAATCATTAAATGGATTAACTTCAAATTCAAGGCTCTTTTATGCGCTTCTTTTTCTTCGGTCGTATCTCCTTTGGTAGGAAGATCTAATGAAAACACTGAAGGGGTAAAGCCTTGTTGGGCTAAGGCTTCTGAAACGAAATTGATTTTAGCTCCAGGCAAAGCAGCATGGATAAAGTTTACAAATTCGCGGGTGTTTTTATAGGCCTCCTGAATTCTTTGATTCATGGAAGGCAATTGTTTTGCCAATATTTCATATTGAAGAGGTGTCGCTTCATTGTCGCATAGGGCTAAATGAATTTCAATTTTATCCATCAAGGCATCCGTTTTTGTATTCCCTACACAATAACCAGCGGTACATAGTCCGCCACTTGGGAATTTCGAACCACTTGCAAAGGAAATCGTTCGTACTGTGGATAGAATACCTCCTTGACTATCAGCAGACTTGCCTTCACCTAAAAAGTGAACATTGGGACAAAAGGTTTGATCTAAAATAAACACGGGATCGATGGCCAATCCACCAGTTGCGGTTTTACGTTTTTCGGTTAACACCAATTTTAATGCTTGAAGGTCTGGAACTTCTACTCGAGGGTTTGTTGGAATTTCGGCAATGATGTACGGGATGGCATCCTCATTCGCAATTTTTGCCAAAACGGTATCGATGCTCTGAACCATATCGTTATCGCCATCCACGAGTAAATCCACAATCTCGACATTCTCCAGACACGCGGCAACACGTCTTGCCTGATCATTTGTTCCCCCATAACAATTTGGAGGCACAATAAATTTAATGGCCTTTTCTGGATGGTTTTCTAGTGCATCGTGGATGAGGCCCATCATAATTGCATATTGGATAGATAGTCCGCTAGAAGCAACCAATGCCTTGGTATCTGTACCTGTAATGGCAGCAATGGAATCTAAAACACTTGCTTTATTATTCTTTAAGTTAGTGGTTGGAGTGCCTATGGAAGCTGTCTCAACCAACGCTTTTAAGGCTTCTAGGGCATTGGCAGGCGTCATGGCAATGGTTTCTCTTCTTCGTACATGCTGAATATCGGAAATGTAACTTTCGTTTGATTTGCCATTTACCAACAAAACACTTCCTAAGGGCGCATGCAGATGGATGTAAAAATCGATTTTCGCATTTAAGGCAACTTTCCCAATGTGATCTTGCTGTGAAACGAAAACGGTGCTGCCTTCAAAGGCAGGAGCATCTTCCGCGTTTTTAACTTGTTTTAATTCGAAGTTATACCCATAAACGCTTTTCAGAACCTCAGCATCAAAAAACGATGGTAATTCGCAAGTATAAACAATTTGTGTTTTCTTGTTATCAAATAGATTTTTTCTTAGAATGGCCAAAATAGGAACTGTTCTTGAAGAAAAACTGATGATATTATCTGGATTTATATCCTGCAATTTTGCAATGGCCCATTCCAATATAGAAGATAAGGGATGCCCTAAACGAATATAATCGTAAGCTGTTGGTAAGTTGCTTAAGGCTGAGGTCTTAGAGTTATTCGCATTAAAAAGCGATTCAAATTCATCTAGAAATTGTGTTTTAGCCAATGCCTCATCATAAATATCCAATCGATGGGTGGTTAGGCCCAACCAGTCTGCCGGCATGTTTTTAATGACTTCTTTTATATAATTTCGCAGGTTACTTGCTTCCATAATTTACAGGTTTTCTTAGGCTGGCAAGATACATTAATTAGATTTATTTTATAAGCGTAAGCACACATCCTAACTTAATTTTATGATTTTATGATAGGATTGGAAGGGACTTATTGTTTTTTCAAATACATGCCAAGGAGTTGGGTTTCATACAACGCTTTATTTCTAAAACAAGTTCCAGAGGGACATCACATACTCTTTGTCCTAAAGGGAATGCCTTAAAAGACTTATATCCCCATTTTATCCGTTCTTTCGGCTTACAAACCACATGTCCATCTCTCCTTTGCCTTTGGCTATGATCTTCCCGCGACTTTCAAAAGCAAAATCTTCATCCTCTTTTACCAGCTTATAGGTATGTTGACTTATGTTTACTTTGCCCACTTTGCCAGCGCTTTCCATTCTACTAGCGGTATTTACGGCATCCCCCCAAATGTCGTATTGAAACTTTTTGACTCCCACGATTCCAGCCACAATAGGGCCGGTATGAATGCCAACGCGCATTTCGAATGCAGGTAAACCTTGAGCATCCATAAGGGCTTTTCTCGTGCTAATAAAGGTTTGCATGTCGAGGGCAGCCAAAATGGTGTTTTTAACAGAGTCATTGGAGGGAACGGGCAGTCCGCCAGCGGCCATATAAGCATCACCAATGGTTTTTATCTTCTCAATCTTATATTTTCCCATAATTCCATCAAAGGCTTCGAAACAGTGGTTTATTTCACTTACCAAGTTGCTTGCGCTGAGCTTGGCACTATGTTCGGTAAAGCCTTCAAAATCGCTAAAAAGAATGGAGACCCTATCAAAATCGCGAGCAGCGGCCTTTCCTTTTTCCTTGAGTTCCTCGGCAATCTCTGCTGGGAGAATATTTAAAAGCAGCTCTTCGCTACGGGCTTTTTCCTTCTTAACCTTGTTGCGCTGACGCATCACAACTATAGAGAACAGCAACAATCCCGAGGCGCCAAGCAAGGTAGAGTTGCGAATGTTCCGTTGGCGGATAAGTTCGGCCTTGTTTAGGGCTTCCGCTTGCTTTCGTTCCAGGTCTTTTTGTTGACTGAGCGCTTCGGCCTCCATTTGCTTGCGGACATATTCATTTTCAATCTGCTGCCGTTTGAAGGCTTCTTCATAGGCCAATTGTTGCTTTTCCTGTTCCGATTGTGCAGCGGCTTGCTTGGCTTCATATTCGAAGGAGAGCGCTTGGAGTTCTATTTTATTCTGTAATTCCAACTTCTGCTTGGTGCTAGCTAAATTAAGAGAATCTTCGCGTCTGCCATATTCATAGCCCATCTCTGCCTGAACAAATTTCTTGTCACGTTCTATATTAAAAAGAGAATCGTTGATTTCCGAATACAGCTTGTAACTTTTCAGCGCTTCATCATGGTGATTTAGGGATGCTTGTATGTTGCTTTTTTGATGGAGGTAAAATGCCCGGTTTTTAAGCTCTCCTTGGTCGGTTAACATGGAGATGGCACTGTCTGTGTAAACGAGGGCGGTTTCCATGGCAGCGACCTTGTTGCCTTGGAAGTGTTTCATCAGCAACGTCGAGTCGTTTTTGATGGCCATTTGGTAATAGACTTCACCCGTGAGCCCCAATATAACACTGGTTTGAAAATTATCTATCTGATTTCGTGAGGCTGCAACAGCGCGCTCAAACCACAATAGGGCATTAGCATAATCCTTTTCTACCAAGTAGATGCCCCCAATATTATAAACGGTCCTGGCAATGTTTTTCTGGTTTCCCTGTCCTTCATAAATTTCAAGAGCTTGCAGATAATAGGATCGGGCTTTTTTATATTCCTTACGCAGGTCGTACACCGACCCAATATTTGTTAATACCGAAGCACTTGTTTCTTTGGTTCCCATGTCTTCGCTAATGGCTAAGGATTTGTTGTAGTACTCTAGGGCTTTGTCATAATTTCCTTGGGTTTGAAAAATGATGCCAATATCATAATCACCCAACTGCATGAAGGATTTAATGTCATGCTTTTCATATAATTTAATGGCCTCGTAATAGTTCTGCAGGGACACGGGAAAATTAGACAGTCCTTGATAAGCATTTCCTTTTAATGTGTATGCTATGCCTTGCCAAGGTTCGTCGTTGTACGCTTTGCTATAGTCATAGAGTTCATTGGCTACAACAAGGGCTTCTGGATATTTTGAGAGATTGAGGTATAAGTTGCTCGTGTTTCTTAAAGACGTCTTGAAATAGGGGTGGTTTATTTTTCTTAAGGCATTTACCGATGTGATAAATGCCTGCAGTGCCAATTCCGGTTGATCAGTATTTTCATAACATAAGCCAAGCATGATAGCGGCTACACCTAGGGTAGAGGTAAGTTGGATTTGCTTGGAAAAATCTATGGCTTGTAGTAGTTGTGGAATGGCTCCTGGGTAATCGCCTTTATAATAAGAATTAATGCCCACATGGTTCATGGTTATTGCTTGACCTTTTTTCCAGCCTAGCTCGGTGGCCAGTTCAAAGCCTTGTTCGGCATAAGCGATTCCTTTGTCAGGATCGATTGTTTTGTACAACCAACTAATGTCATTGAGCAGCTTGACCTTATTGGTGTCTATTTTCGCTTTTGTAAGCTCTTGAAGTAGTGCCTCGAGCGCCACGGGATCCGACTCTTGGGCCATGACAGTTTGGCTATTACTAAAGTTTAGGAGGGCCGTAAGAAAGGCAACTGCGTATATAGACTTTAACGTCATAATAGATCTTTTTTAGTTAGCAAAAGATTCTTAGGGCAGCGATACTAAATATAGGAAATATTTGAATATTCTGTAGTATTTTGTTTGTTAAATGCTTGAAATTGAAGAAAATGGATGCTTTATATCCTTTGGGAATGGTATGGTCCTGGTTCTACCCTTATTATTTTTCATCCATTTGCCAATGAAACGAATGCCATAAAACGCTCTAAAATCCAAAACCAATAGATAAGCCGTAATTCAATGCTTCCGTTTTGCCAAAATCAAAATCAACAGTAGGACCAAGCGATAACTTCCCCACATGAAAATCATAGCCAGCGCCTATTCGAAAAGCAAAACTTGATTCCTTTTTGATTTCATGCCCTTCGCTATGGTGCTCCTCGGAAAAAACGACTAAGGGTGCTGCAATTAACTTTGTTCCTTTAAATGGATGTGCACATACGGCAACTCCCGTTAAAAATTCTTCCGAATCTGCTAGGATAACTTCTCCAAGAAGCCCTATTCCCAATAACTTGGAAATCCTATATTCGTAATCTAAACCAATTGTATAGGATGTGGACTCATGGCTAAAATTAGTTGTGGCTCCATTGAACAAGGCGATATGATGTTTGCTGGAGTGGTTTTGAGACTCTTGTTTACTGCCTTCCTCTTGGAGCTGTGCATAAATACATGTATTGCTTAAAAAAAGACACACCAATGGTAGTTTTAAGTTGTTCATTTTGTTGTGATTTAACTTAGATAATATGGCTCCTTATTATTAAAATCAAACTGTTTTTTTCTGCGCGATGGTGAGAAATCGGCTAAAATGGGCTAAAAGCAAACAAAGGCTTGCCTTTTAATTAGATACTAATTTAAGCATTTTTTATATGTGCGCAACATGGGAATCCTTTTTTATTTACCTGCTAATCAAGAGGGTATCCTTTTAAAAGCAGGTGGACATTTCTGTTAGGTTGGCACCGGCAGCTTGCCAGAGCGCATCATGGTCCGGTAAGTTGATTTCTATATGGTGCTAGATGCTTTCCATGGGTTATTTTAAGTTTTCCAGGAATTCAATTAAGGGGACTATTTCGGTATTGTTTTTCTTTTTCCTTTTTTCAATGGTATAATACATGAAAAAGAACATCACCGCTGTTAGTACCACATGCGTTATAATTCTTAGGATTATGGATAATTCCAAGTGGTGTAAAATGTCCACATACCCTATGTTTAAACCTAGAATTAAAAGAAACGTGTACACCCACATATACTTGGAGGTTGTAAGCAGGCTTTGTTTTAATTTACTAATAAGGGTTTCTACATAGCTGCGGTTATTTAATTCCGCATCGTTGTGTATAAGATCAAACCTACTTCTATACACTTGTATCAGGATCAGGATCATGCCCAGTCCAATAAGAGTGAAAGCTGCCAAATAATACCCATTAGAAAGCACAGGAAGTAAAATTCCTAAAAGCGCTAAAGTCATGGGAATGGTAATAAGCAAAGCCATTCGCTCAATTTTCCCTCGTCTTTCCATTTTGTTTACATGGGTTATTAGCATATTTACATCCAAAGGTGTCGATTTTTCTTCTTTCCAAAGATTTTTCCAATTTTCTATCTCTGTTCCCATAGCTATTTAAGTTTTTTATTCAATAGTGTTTTTATTCTGTTTATTCTAACTCCAACATTGGAAGTTGTTAAACCTGTGATGTTCGAAATGTCTTCGTAGCTGCAATTCTCCAATAACAACCCGATAATGATTCTATCTATTTCCTTTAAAGTAGAAATGGCTTGATATAGATTTTTTATGTCTTGTTCCTTATGGGTTGAGGTCGAATTCTCAGCTTCATAGTGACTTAGGTTTGGAGGGTAATCTGTTTCCTTTTGGCTTAATTTGGTCTTTCTATTGAGCGTTAAAAGTGCTGTATTTGTTGTAATGCGATACATCCAAGTTTGTATGGAACTTTCATTTCTAAAACCTTCTAAATGGTTCCAGACTTTAATTAAAACCTCCTGAAACAAATCGTCAGCATCCGTTTTATTTCCCATAAAGCCCAAACAAAGCCTATATATTTGGTCCTTTGACTGCTCATAGATTTGTTTAAAATACTGTTCTTTATTCTTCATTAGTTATAAACGACTTCACCGAATTTATAAACCAAGTAGGCTCATCCCACATGATAAAGTGTTTGGCTGTTTCTGCCATTTCAATTTTACAATTGGCAGCTTGTAAAAATTGATTCTCGTAGTTGGTCTGTACCATTTTTTTTGTGATGCCATAATCTTTGGCGCCATACCAACTTCCAAGTACAAGGATAGGTATTTTTACTTTTTCCACCTCTTTTCTTAGGTCGGTTGTCATAAGTTCGAACATGGCTTGTGCCACGGTTTCTCGATCCGATTGTAAAGACCATGCAATGGCTGTATTAATATGTTCAGGATCGGTAATCATGGTGGGCATGGTGATGTTTTGTTGTTGGATAAAGATACTATCAGAAGTTGAAATTATCATGTCTCTCATTCTTTCTGCTTGTGGAAGCATGTTTTCCACACTGGCATTGGGGTTGTATGCCGACGCCATAAACGGGTAGGAGTCCACAATTATTATTTCCTTTAACAAGTTGGGGTAAGAACTTGCTATTGAAAGTGCTAAAAACCCACCCAAACTATGCCCCACTACGATGGGTTTTTTATGAAGTTCCTTTTGGATGTATGCTATCAGGGCCTTTTCTATAACGGGTAAGTAACCGTTTTCGAGCGACATGGGTTTTTGATCTGCAAATCCAGCTAAAGTCAAAATATGGCACTCGTAATCTTTTTTCAATATGTCTACAGTCT
>Ga0209075_1002411_pt1 | contig 16484 bp, 12 predicted proteins | sample Stecom2011_FD_187523 | JGI IMG/M metagenome (GOLD analysis project Ga0209075, IMG submission 187523) | Agricultural soil microbial communities from Utah to study Nitrogen management - Steer compost 2011 (SPAdes) (version 2) | ecosystem: Environmental > Terrestrial > Soil > Agricultural land...
CAGTTGTTGAAAAAAGAGCGGATGGAACGGAAAGAGAAAAGGTTAAACAATTATACCCAGGTTATGTATTTGTTCAAATGATTGATACTGATGATTCTTGGTTTGTTGTTAGAAATACACCACGAGTAACTGGATTTTTAGGATCAACTGGTGGCGGAACAAAACCTGTCCCATTAGAAGATAGTGAAATAAATGCTATTTTATATAAAATTGGGGCTAAATCAAAACCAACTTTCGAACATTTATTAGGTAAAGAAGTTGAAATATTAAGAGGACCTTATGAAGGTCAAATCGGTAAAGTATCATTCGTTGATGCTGATCGTGGTATGGTTAAAGTCGATTTAGACTTTTTCGGACGTGCAACACCAACCGATGTTGACTTAGAAGATATTGAGGAGATTTCAGAGTAGCCTTTAGGCTGCTCTTTTTGACTAAAAGGTGGTATTATGAAAAGGTTTTTTCATAGGTTTTATAATAGTTTAAATTTAATACATATTATTACGGTAGCGGTATTGTTTTATAGCAATACTTCGTTAGTTGGAAATGGCGAAGCGATAAATATATTTAACTTTTTTGTAAGTTTTTTAATATTTGTTGCCTTAACAACTGTGTTAACTTTGTTTGAGTATAAAATATATTATGAAAAAACATTACTTTTAATATTATATGGTGGAATTGGATTACTTTTTCTAATATTTGCTGTTATTAATGTAAATCACACAGTTAGATTAACAACTTCCATTTTAATAGCAATGGCTTTATTGATTAAGGTAATTTTATATAGTAGAAAACATACAAGGTTTGAAGTAAATTATTTAAACTTTATTCCGAAAATATATTTTGTTGTTTTTATGTCTGCTGTCTTACTTAATATTTTGTTGTCACAATATGTAGTTAGTATATTTATGATAATGCCAATTTTATTATTAGAAGTTGAAACTTATGTTATCTTAAAAGGAACTGATAATAATTCTGATTTAAAATTAATAGGAACACTGGCAGCTATAGTTATAACATTCTTTGTTTCTTATTACTCGAAAATTGATTTAAGAACAAACGCGCAACTTAATATTTTAACAAATCTTATTATGCCACTGTCAGCAGTTATCTTAGTTTTTGCAGCTACATCATTTGTTAATAAAAAGATCGAATTAATAATTGAAAATGAGTCAATCGAATAAAAAAATAAAACTTACAAGTTTTTGTTTGACAATATAAAATCTAAATGGTAAAATTATATAGCGTGTAAAAAGCACACCATAGTGGGAGATATAAATCGAGACCACATACTTATCTAGAAAGAAGGAGGTTGTGTATATGTCAGCAGGAAAACGCAAAAAGATCATTAATCAAGTTAAATTACAAATTCCAGCAGGAAAAGCAAACCCAGCGCCACCAGTAGGTCCAGCATTAGGTCAAGCTCAAGTAAATATTCCGCAATTTGTATCACAATTTAACGAAAGAACTAAAGATCAAATGGGTTATGTAATCCCAGTTATAATTACAGTGTATGAAGATCGTTCATTCACATTTGTAACTAAAACACCACCAGCAAGTGACTTACTTAAAAAAGCAGCTAATATTGCAAAAGGTTCATCAGAACCACACAAAACAAAAGTTGCAACTATTACAAGCGATAAAGTAAGAGAAATTGCAGAAATGAAAATGCCAGATTTAAATGCTTTTGATGTAGAAGCCGCAATGAGAATCATTGAAGGTACAGCAAGAAACATGGGCATAACAATTAAAGACTAATAAACGGTCTAAATTGTGGGAGGAAATCCCGCTATACCACATTTTAGGAGGAATGTAATATGAAAAGAGGAAAAAGATACCTCGAAGCTTTAAAGTTAGTTGACAAAACTAAAGAGTATCCATTACTTGAAGCAACTGACTTAGTTAAAAAAACCTCAACCGTTAAGTTTGATGCAAGTGTTGAAGTTGCTTTCAGATTAAATTTAGATCCACGTAAAGCGGAACAAAATTTAAGAGGAGCAATCGTCTTGCCGCACGGAACAGGTAAAACACAAACAGTAGTCGTTATCGCAATGGGAGATAAAGCTAAAGAAGCTAAAGAAGCCGGAGCAGACTTTGTTGGTGATGCAGACTTAATTGAAAAAATATCAAAAGGATGGTTTGACTTCGATGTTATCGTTGCAACCCCAGATATGATGGCGCAATTAGGTAGATTAGGTCGTGTATTAGGACCTAAAGGATTAATGCCAAATCCAAAAACAGGAACTGTTACAATGGATGTAGCAAACGCTGTTAAAGAAATTAAAGCAGGTAAAATTGAGTATCGTGTCGATAGAGTAGGTAATATTCATGCAGTTGTAGGTAAAGTTTCATTTACTAAAGAACAATTAGCAGAAAACATTCATACTTTATATGAAAGAATAATTCAATTAAGACCAAATACAGTCAGAGGAACATATTTAAGAAACTTAACAGTTACTTCATCTATGGGACCTGGAATTAAAATAAGTCGTGAAGAAATTCGTGACTTCAAAAGAGAAGCAAAATAATAACATTTAAATAGACCAAAGACAGTAGAGGCAATTAGCTTAATAATTCTACCGAGGTTACTAAGTAATAATTAGTACTCTTTTTGTCTTTGGATAAAAAGAGTTTTATTTTCGTTAAAAGGAGGACTTTCATGGAAAGAGCAAGTGTTCAAAGAAAAGCTGTTGCTGTTGAAGCATTAGCCGAAAGATTGAAAGAAGCCAAAACTGCAGTATTATTTGACTATAAAGGTTTAACAGTTGATCAATTTACTGATTTACGTAACCAATTACGTAATGAGGGTTGTGAAGTTAACGTTATTAAAAATAATATTAGCCGTCGTGCATCTGTTGCAGCGGGTTACGAAGAATTAGCAGATTCATTCGTTGGACCAAAAGCATTAATCTTAGGTTTTGATGATGTAGTAGCACCAGCAAAAATTATTGCTGAATTTGCAAAAGCAAACAAAATAGTTGAAATTGAAGGCGGAGTTATTGAAGGAAAAGTTGTTGCAAGAGAATCAATTATGGAATTAGCAAACTTACCATCAAGAGAAACATTATTAACTCAGTTAGCAGCAGGATTATTAATGCCTGTACGTGAGGTTGCAATCGGATTAAACATGTTAGCCGAGCAACAAGAAGCAAATTAATTTAAAAATTAGGAGGAAATAAAAATGGCAAAATTAACAAAAGAAGCATTCGTAGAAGCTTTAAAAGAAATGACATTATTAGAAATCAAAGAATTAGTTGATGGATTAAAAGAAGAATTTGGAATTGATCCAACAGCAGTAGCAGCAGCAGGTCCTGCAGCAGCGGCAGAAGTTGAAGAAAAAACAGAATTCAACGTTGTATTAAAAACTTTCGGTACAAACAAAATTGCAGTTATCAAAATTGTTAGAGAAGCAACAGGTTTAGGATTAGCAGATGCTAAAACATTAACTGAAACTGCAGATGCTGTAATTAAAGAAGCAATCGCAAAAGATGCAGCTGAAGAATTAAAAGCAAAATTAGAAGAAGCAGGAGCAACAGTTGAACTTGTTTAATTGTTCTTCAATATAAGTGATAACAACCTGAGAATCTCTCAGGTTTTTTCGCTTTGTAAAAGAGGGGTATTATGAGTCATTATTTTACAAATGATAACGATAATGATTTAAAAGGTAAAACGTTTAATATAACTATTAAAAATAACAATTATATTTTCCAAACTAGTAGTGGTGTCTTTAGTAAAGACTATTTAGATTTTGGAAGTAAAATATTAATTGAGTCAGTGATTATCGAAGAAAATGATGCTGAAATATTGGATCTTGGTTGTGGATATGGACCAGTTGGAATAGTTTTTGCTAAAGAGAATCCAATAAAAAATATTATGATGATTGACATTAATAACAAAGCTGTTGAACTGGCAAAGATAAATGCTAAGTTAAATAGTGTTTCAAATGTTAAGATTATTAATAATGATTTATTGAACAATATTAACAAAACTTTTGATGTAATTATTACAAACCCACCTATAAGGGCGGGTAAAAAGACTGTGTTTGATTTGTATGAACAATCATATAATTCACTTAATAATAAAGGGAAATTATATGTTGTTATACAAAAAAAACAAGGTGCACCTTCAACTTTTGATAAATTAACAAAAATGTTTGAAAAAGTTGAAGTTGTAAGAAAAGTTAAAGGATATTGGATAATAAAGGCAAATAAATAAATATTAGTTGACTATTTGACAATAATATGATAATATTATAAATTGCATAAATAGTGGGAAAATGATTGTTTTTTTGTTGTTTAAGAATGTTTTTATTATGAATAGGAGTAGAAAAAATGGGAAATAACAAGGGCTTTAAAGAAATTAGTTATGGTAAAAAAGTTAAAAGACGTAATTACTCCAAAATGCGTTTTGATATTGACTTACCAAACTTAATAGAAATACAAACTAAATCATATGATGAGTTCCTCAATTTTGGAATTGCTGAACTACTAAAAGATATTTCACCAATTGTTGGTCATAACGGTGAATTGAAGTTGTATTTTGAAGACCATTTTTTAGAAGAACCAAAATATAGTATACAAGAATCTAAAGATCGTGACTTAAGTTACTCAAGAGTTTTAAAAGCACGTGTTAGATTAGAAAGTGTTCGAGAAGGTCAAGTTAGAGAAAGTGATATTTTATTATCAGAACTTCCTGCAATGACAGAAAACGGTACTTTTATTATTAACGGGGCTGAAAGAGTTGTAGTTTCACAAATTATTCGTTCAGCTGGTGCTTATTATATGAAAGAGTTTGATAAAAAGACAAACGAATTAAGATATACAGCACAAATTATACCAACTCGTGGTGCATGGATTGAGTATGAGGCTAATAAAAGTGATATTGTTTTTGTTAAAGTTGACCGCTCAAGAAGAATACCACTTACTACTTTCCTAAGATCGATAGGATTATCTAAAAATAAAGATATTATTGATTTGTTTGGAAATAGTAAATACATAAGAGAAACTTTTGCGGCTGATGAAACTAAAAATAGTGATGAAGCTGTTATTAAATTATATGAAAAATTAAGACCAGATGATAAAGTTCCTGCAAGTCTTGCAAGGGAATTTTTAAGAATGCGTCTATTTGAAGTTAGAAGATACGACTTACAGCCTGTTGGTCGTTACAAATTAAATAAAAAATTAGACGTATTAAAACGTGTAAAAGGAATGTTTATTGCTGAAGATATCTTCGACCCAATTACAGGGGAATTATTAGTAGAAGATAAAACAGAAATTACAAACGAAGTTCTAGATTTATTAAAAGAAAATCGTCATGCGTTATTAGATGAAGTTATTGATGTTGAAAACTCATTAGAAAATGAAGCACCAGATGAAATCTTTGCAGAAAGAAGTCCAGAGGGTGGTGACGAATTATACGCTAAAGTTGATATATCAAATATTAGAAATGGTGAAGTAATTGTTGCTCAAGGTGATTTAATTACTGAAGAAACAATTATTGAATTACAAAAGAACCGTTTAAATATTGAAGAAAAATTCATTAAATATTTCTTTGAAGGAAAGAGTGTTTTTGAAAAAGAACGTAACCGTCAAGGTGTAAAAGTTGAAAGATTAAAAGTTTATTTAGTTGAAGAAAACGAAGAAATTAATGAAAGAACACGTAAAATTGAAGTTGTTGGTAACAACCAAGAAGAAGATCGTAAACATATTACTTTATCAGATATATTAGCTGCAACAAGCTATTATTTAAACCTTTATGAAGGTATAGGTAGAGTTGATGATATTGACCATTTAGGAAATCGTCGTTTAAGATTGATTGGTGAACTCTTAAAAAACCAATTTAGAATTGGACTTGCTAGAACCGAGAAAAATGTTAAAGACAAAATGTCAACTGTCTCATTTAATGATGCGACTCCAACAAGTATTGTTAATATGGCCCCACTATCTGGTGCTATTAAAACATTCTTTGGTAGTTCACAGTTATCACAGTTTATGGATCAAGTTAACCCACTATCTGAATTAACACAAAAAAGAAGAGTGTCTGCTCTTGGAACCGGTGGACTTGCAAGAGATAGAGCCGGTGTTGAAGTCCGTGACGTTCATACAACACACTATGGTCGAATTTGTCCAATTGAAACACCAGAAGGTCCATCAATTGGGTTAATTTCATCACTTACAACATATGGACAAGTTGATGAGTACGGGTTTATTCAAACTCCATACTTTAAACTAGATCGTTCAAAAATTGATGAAAATGGCCGTCCAGTTCCAAGATTAGTTAATGAAATTGAATATTTAACAGCTGATGAAGAAGAAGAAAGAGTGATTGCATCAGCAGCAACTCCAGTTAATGATGAAGGTTACTTTGTTGAAAATAGAGTAATTGGACGTCATTTAGGTGAAACAAATATTTATTATGCCGATGAAATTACCCATATGGACGTTTCACCAAAACAAATTGTTTCTGTTTCAACAGCAACAATTCCATTCTTAGAACATGACGATGCAACGCGTGCCTTAATGGGTGCAAACATGCAACGTCAAGCAGTACCTTTAATTAAGCCTGAATCACCAATTGTTGGAACGGGTGTTGAATATCGTGCTGCGAAAGATTCTGGTAGTGTAGTTGTTTCTAAAGTTGATGGAATAGTTAGTGAAGTAGATGCTAATAAGATTGTTATTACTAAAAAGCCAAGTGATGTTGTTAAAATGGGTAAAGTTAAATTGTATGATCCAGCTGAAGAATTTACAGCTGAAGCAGCAATTAAAATTAGAGATTTTGGTCTTGATGAAAGCGTAGTATATCAATTAGAAACATTTAGAAGATCAAACCAAGATACACTTATTTTACAAAAACCAATTGTTGAACTTGGTGAGATTGTTGAGGCAGGCGATGTAATTGCTGATGGAGCTTCAACTGATAAAGGTGAATTAGCATTAGGTAGAAATATTACTGTGGCATTTATGACATGGGATGGATATAACTATGAAGATGCGATTATTATGTCAGAAGACTTAGTAAAAGATGATGTTTATACATCAGTTCACTTAGATAAATATGAAGTAGATACAAGAGAAATTAAAGCTGCGGGTGCTAACTATCAAGAAGAAATTACAAGAGAAGTTCCTAACGCTAGTGCTGAAGCATTAAAAAACTTAGATAGTAACGGGATTGTTATTGTCGGTAGTGAAGTAAAAGAAGGCGATATTTTAGTTGGTAAAATAACTCCCAAAGGAGTAAATGAACCAACACCAGCCGAAAAATTAATTCAAAGTATTTTAGGTGATAAATCACGCGAATACCGTGATTCATCATTAAAAGTACCACATGGTGGTGGTGGTATTGTTCAAAAAGTACAATACTACTCAAAAGAAAATGGAGATCAATTACCTCCAGGAGTTACTAAAGTAATTAGAGTTTTTGTTGCTCAAAAACGTAAAATTTCTGAAGGTGACAAAATGGCGGGTCGTCATGGTAACAAAGGTGTTATTTCAAAAATATTACCAAGAGAAGATATGCCATATACAGCTGATGGAACACCAATTGATATTATGTTAAACCCACTTGGGGTACCATCACGTATGAATATTGGTCAAGTATTAGAAATTCATTTAGGTATGGCAGCAAGAAACTTAGGAATTAAAGTAGCAACTCCAGTATTTGATGGTGTTGATGATAACGAACTAAGAGCCATTATGAAAGAAGCAAACATCGATGAAGATGGCAAAACAACTTTATACGATGGTAGAACAGGTGAACCATTTGATAGTAGAATATCAGTTGGTGTTATGTATATGATTAAGTTATCACACATGGTTGATGATAAACTTCACGCTCGTGCGGTTGGACCATATACACTTGTAACGCAACAACCAATGGGTGGTAAAGCTCAAAATGGTGGACAAAGATTTGGAGAGATGGAAGTTTGGGCTCTATATGCATATGGTGCAGCTCATACTTTACAAGAAATATTAACAGTTAAATCAGATGATATGATTGGTAGAAATAATGTTTATAGTGCAATTACGCAAGGTAAACCAATTCCAAAACCAAGTATTCCAGAATCATTTAGAGTATTTACACGCGAGTTACAATCACTTGGATTATATGTTGAACTAATTGATAGTAAAACAGGAGAAAACGAAGCGATTAAATCGATTTTCGCCAATGATAGAAGAGGGGGCAAACGTTAATGGCAAAAGATATTTTACAAACAAAAGTTGATAAACTTAAATTATCAGATGCTGCTTTAGAAAGATTAACCCTTTCAGGTATTGATATATTAGATGATTTTAATACATTTAATTTAAATGAAATTAAAATCTTAATGCAAGACTCTTTTGATGAAATCGCAAAAGTTTTAAAAAAGTATAACTTACCAAATAATATTAATAATTTAAATTTAGATGATGAAATAGTATTAAAACTAAAAAGCGCAAGAATTGATTCACTTGAAGGTTTATTTAATTATGATAGAAGGACTCTTTATACAATTTTTTCAGATGATGAAGTATTATTAAATGAACTTAATGAATTATTTAGTGCTTATGATGTTGAAATATTAGAACCATTTGTTGAAGGTCAAGCAGCTTATTATGAAGAAGCTGATGAAGAAAGCGCACTTGATATGGACTTAACTTCAAGAATTAAAAAAGAAGTTGCGCCAATTATGAAAGGCTATGGATCTAGATCATATAGTCACTTCAAAATTAGACTTGCTTCACCTAATGAAATTAGACAATGGTCATATGGTGAAGTTAAAAATCACGAAACAATTAACTACCGTACTTCAAAACCTGAAGTTGGTGGACTTTTCTGTGAGCAAATTTTTGGTCCAATGAAAGATTTCCAATGTGCTTGTGGTAAAAAACAAACTGGAAACAAAGGCCAAATTTGTCCAAAATGTGGAATTGAAATTACTCACTCAAAAGTTAGAAGAGAAAGAATGGGTCATATTGACTTAGAAGCACCAGTAGTTCATACATGGTACTTAAAGAGTTCACCTTCTAAACTTGCAATATTATTAGGTATTAAAGCTAAAGAATTAGAATCAGTAGTTTACCGTGCTTCATATATCGTAACGGATCCAGGTAATACACCACTTGCTAAGAAAACTATTTTAAGTGTTGAAGAAAATCGTGCAAACCACGAAAAATATCCTAGACAATTTGTTTCACAAACCGGGGCAGAAGCTGTTAAAACTTTATTACAAGATTTAGACTTAGATAAAGAAGTTCAAAGTCTTCGTCGTAAAATTAAAGCAAGATCAGCTCAAAAACGTGAAAGAGCGATTAGAAGACTTGCAGTAGTTGAAGCATTCAATAACTCTGACAACAAACCAGAATGGATGGTAATGGATGTTATTCCAGTTATACCACCAGATTTAAGACCAATGGTTGCACTTGATGGTGGTAGATTTGCGACAACTGACTTAAACGATTTATACCGTCGTATTTTAAACCGTAATAACCGTTTTAAAAAGTTAAAAGAACAAAACGCACCACACTTAATTTTACAAAACGAAGCGAGAATGCTTCAAGAATCAGTTGATGCACTCTTTGATAACTCAAAACGTGGTAGAAAAGCCGTTGTTGAACGCGGAAGAAACTTAAAATCATTATCAGATATGTTACGCGGAAAACAAGGTAGACTTCGTCAAAACTTATTAGGTAAACGTGTTGACTATTCTGGTCGTTCAGTTATTATTGTTGGACCAGACTTAGAAATGTATCAATGTGGTATTCCACGTAAAATGGCAATCACTTTATTTAAACCATTTATTTTAAAAGAATTACAAAAAAATCAAGGGCTAGATAAAAGAAATGCTAACTCTAAATACGATTCAATGGATGATGATGTATGGGCAGCATTAGAAAAAGTAGTTAAAGAGCATCCGGTATTATTAAACCGTGCGCCAACTCTACACCGCTTAGGTATTCAAGCATTTGAACCAAAATTAATTGATGGTAAAGCAATTAGACTTCACCCACTTGTTACACCAGCGTTTAACGCGGACTTTGATGGGGATCAAATGCCTGTTCACGTACCTTTATCTAACGAAGCCCAAGCAGAAGCAAGACTATTAATGTTAGCGTCAAACAACATTTTAAACCCTAAAGATGGAAAACCTGTTGTAACACCATCACAAGATATGGTCTTAGGTAATTACTATTTAACCTTAGAATTACCTTTAAAAGATGCAGATATGATGGAAGATAAAGAAGAATACTTAAACAAACATCGAAATGAAGGTAAGTTCTTTTATAATATGGATGAAGCGCAATTTGCTTTTGAAGAAAAACAAATTACGCTACATACAAGAATTTTAATTAATCCTAAAACATTAAGATATAACTTTACAGAAGAACAAAAAGAAAAATACTTAGTAACTACTTTAGGTAAATTAATATTTAACGAAGTATTACCAAACGATTTTTATTACTTAAATGAACCAACTACTAAAAACTTGGAAGAAGGAACACCAGATATTTACTTCATTGAAAAAGGTGTTAATCCAAAAGAAGTTTTAAATAACATTCCTACTCCAAAACCATTTAATAAAGGATTTTTATCAAGAATTATTTCTCGTGTATTTAAATTATTAAATATTACAGAAACATCAAGAATTTTAGACAAAGTTAAAGACTTAGGTTTCAAATACTCAACTGTTGCCGGATTTACTATTTCATTTTCTGATATTAACGTATATTCTAGAAAAGAAGAGTTAATACATGAAGTTGAAGAAAAAATTAGTGAAATTGAAGAAAACTTTGACATGGGATTCATTAACGATGAAGAAAGAAGAAATTTAGTAATTAGAGAATGGGAAGAAGCAAGCCGAATTGTTAAAGAAGAATTAACAAGCGAAATTGATCCAATGAACCACATTAGTATGATGATTAACTCGGGAGCACGTGGAAGTATTAACTCACTAGTTCAGTTATCAGGAATGCGTGGATTGATGTTAAATCCAAAAGGTGAAATTATTGAAGTTCCAGTTCAAGCATCATTTAGAGAAGGTTTAACCGTTTCTGAGTTCTTTAACTCAACTCACGGTGCGAGAAAAGGTTCTACTGATACAGCGCTTAAAACCGCTGAATCAGGTTACTTAACAAGAAGATTAGTAGACGTTTCACAAGAAGTTATTATTGTTGAAGATGATTCAGGATCAGACAAAGGTATAGTAGTTAAAGATATTATTGACAACGGTAAAGTTATTGTTCCACTTAAAAATAGAATTTTAGGTAGATATGTAAACAAAGCGGTTATTAATCCGAAAACTAAAAAAGTAATCGTTGAAAGAAACGAAATGATTAATGAAGAATTAGCAGATGAAATTACTAACTTAGGAATAAAAGAAGTAGAAATTAGAAGTGTTTTAACATGTGACTCAGAAAACGGTGTATCAGCTAAATCATATGGTAGAAACCTTGCTACAAACACTCCTGTTGAAGTTGGAGATGCGGTTGGTGTAGTTGCTGCTCAATCAATTGGTGAGCCAGGAACTCAGTTAACGATGCGTACATTCCATACTGGTGGGGTAGCTGCAGCGGCAGATATTACCCAAGGGTTACCAAGAATTCAAGAATTATTTGAAGCTAGAAAACCAAAAGGTGAAGCTAAAATATCTGAAGTAAACGGTAAAGTAAAAGAAGTTAACCGTCAAAGAAATGGAACAACAGAAATTATTATCACTGAAGTTCCAAGAGCTGGTGGCGTATATGAATACTTTATTGATTTAGAAGATGAGCTTACAGTAAAAGAAAATGCTGTAGTTGCAAAAGACCAAAAATTAACTAAAGATGGTATCTTAAGTGAAGTTAAAGGTAGAATTACAGAAATAACTAAAACTAGTGATCACATCAAACTTGTTATTACACAAGAACGTGAAATAAAAGATTACAAATATACAATTGATCCAAATATCGATATATTAGTAAGAAAAGGTTCAACTGTTGAAGCTGGTCAAAAATTATCAATTGGTAACATTAATCCAAAAGAATTATTAAGAGTATTATCAACACAAGCAACCCAAGAATACATTTTAGAAGAAGTTCAAAAAGTATACTCATCACAAGAAGTAGAAATTAGTGATAAACATATCGAAATTATTATTCGTCAAATGTTTAGAAGAGTTTATATTGTCTTTGAAGGAGATACTGAATTATTACCAGGTTCAGAAGTATCACTTGCAGTCTTTAAACGTGCTGTAAAAGATGCGCTTGAAACAGGTGGTAGACTTCCAGTAGGTCGTCAAATTTTACTAGGTATTACAAGAGCGTCACTAAGAAGTGATTCATTCTTATCAGCTGCATCATTCCAAGAAACAACTAAGATTTTAACAGAAGCAGCAATCGAAGGTAAAGTTGATGAATTACACGGTCTAAAAGAAAACGTAATTATTGGTGGATTAATTCCAGCAGGTACAGGTATTTTACAAGATGAGTTCTTCCATTATGATGCTCCAGAAGAATCATATGAAGAAGAAGATTACGATTATTAATAGAGTTTAACAAAAGAGGAAGTTCCAATTGGAACTTCCTTTTGTCTATCGGAGTAGGTAGGTTTCATATTTGAAAAAGTTATACTAAAAACCGAATATTTATAAAATTCGGGTAACGGGCCGAATATAGAAATTTTGAAATACTGACATATTATAAAAAAAGACACATTAATAAATGTGTTTATAATTGAAAAAAACGACTTTAATAGTAATATTAAGGTCGTTTTCTCTTATTTTGCTTTAAAACAGCAAAAATATGATAAAATAATAAGGCTTAGGGTTATAACTAAGAGAGAGAAAATATGAGGTGACATAAGTGGACTTATTTACAAAAGCTTTTAAATATGACACAGCAAAAAAAGCAAAAGAAGGTGGGTATTACCCATACTTCCATGAACTAACAACAAAACAAGATGTAGTTGTAGAAATGGAAGGTCAAAAAGTTATTATGATTGGATCAAATAACTATTTAGGACTAACATCACATCCCGAAGTTATTAAAGCATCAGTTGATGCTACTAATAAGTATGGAACAGGTGTTAGTGGTTCTAGGTTTTTAAATGGAACGCTTGATTTACACAAAGAATTAGAAAAAGAATTAGCAGATTTTTTAGGTAAAGAAGATGCGACTATCTTCTCAACCGGCTACCAAGCTAACTTAGGTTTCATTTCTGCAATAGCAGGAAGAAATGATATTATCTTTAGTGATAAAGAAAATCATGCAAGTATTTATGATGGTATCAAATTAAGTTATGCAGAAATGGTACGTTTTGAACATAGTGATATGGAAGATTTAGAAGAAAAATTAAAAAATGCTGACCCTAAAAAAGGTAAACTAATCGTAACTGACGGTGTTTTTAGTATGGGTGGCGACGTATGTAACTTACCAGAATTAGTAAAATTAGCTAAAAAATATAACGCAAGACTAATGGTTGATGATGCTCACGGTCTAGGTGTTATGGGTAAAACTGGAAGAGGAACAGCTGAACATTTTGATTTAATGGATGAAGTTGATATTGTTATGGGAACTTTTTCAAAATCACTAGCAAGCAGTGGTGGTTATATTGCCGGCAAACATGATGTAATTGAATATATAAGACATCACTCAAGACCATATATCTTTAATGCCGCAATTCCGCCTTCAAATACAGCGGCAGCACTTGCAGCCTTAAAGATTTTAAAAAGAGAACCTGAGCGTGTTAAAAGACTTCATGATTTAGGTAATTATGTAAGACAAGGTTTATTAAAACGAGGACTTGAGATTAGAGAATCAATTACACCAATTGTACCTATTTATACATACACTCCAGTAAGAACAATGGTTGCTTGTAACGTATTATTTCAAAACGGAGTTTATGTAAACCCAGTTATTCCACCAGCAACTAAACATGGCGAATGTTTAATAAGAACAAGTTATATGGCAACTCACTCAGAAGAATTATTAGACCAAGCAATGGATACAATCGTTGCTGTTTTAACTAAACTACCAAGTGAGGAAGAGTTGGTAAAATGAAACAAGTTGTTGTTATTACCGGAGTTTCATCAGGAATCGGCTATGATCTAGCAACATTTTTAAATGAGAAAGACTATATTGTATATGGTATTTCAAGATCAAGTGTAGAAATACCAGGAGTAACCCATATGCCTGGTGATATAACTGATGAAGAAAAAATACAAGCAATCATTAAAGATATTTATGAAAAAGAAGGAAGAATAGACATCTTAGTTAACAATGCTGGTATGGGAATATCTGGTAGTATTGAAGGGACAAACACAAAAGATGTGAAAAATATTTTCAATGTTAATTTTGTTGGCGCTTTTATTACGATAAAAGCAATTCTACCCTACCTAAGGCAACAAAACTATGGTAAAATAATTAATGTTGGATCAGTAGCAAGTGAATTTGCAATTCCTTTTCAAGCTTTTTATAGTAGTTCTAAAGCTGCTTTAAAAACTTTTGGTGAAGCATTAGACAGTGAGGTTTCTCCGTACGGAGTAAGAGTTTGTACAATATTGCCTGGCGATATAAAAACTAACTTTACAAAAAATCGCGAGAAAAATATTGAAGAACTAGATGCCTATAAAACAAGAGTTTCAAAATCGATTGCAGTAATGGAAAAAGACGAACAAAAAGGTATGACAGTTAGATACGCATCCAAACAAATATACAAAGTAATAAAGAAGAAGCGGATGCCACTACAAAAAACAATTGGCAACGAATATAAATTACTTCTTTTTATAAAAAGACTATTACCAATTAAATTAGTAAATAATTTAGTAGGTAAAATATATGGGTTTAAAAAGGAAAAGTGAGTAAGTGAAAAAAGAAAATATTTTTAGTAAAGCTATTATGTCAGGCGTTTATGTGACGTTTGTTGCGGTAGTGTATTTATTTACGTTAAATGCTACTGGTAGTAAACTAATTGGTGGGCTATTATTTAGTTTTGCGCTATTAATAATTGTTGGTAGAGATTATTATCTTTATACAGGTAAAATCGGCTATTTATTACCTTATAAAGACGGTTCATTAAAAATGATTTTAAAAACATTATTAGGTAATATAATTGGTATTATAATTACAGGTAGTTTAATCTTAATTGCTAATGGTACTAATATAACTGAGATTGCATTAGAACAAGTCAAATTAAAATTTACTGACAAACAGTGGCATGAAACATTAATACTAGCATTCTTTTGTGGTATTTTAATGTTTACGGCAGTTGATGGGTATAAAAAAATAGAAGATAAAATAATTAAAGTATTAGTAGTCATTTTATCAGTAGTTATCTTTTTATTAGCTGGATTCGAACATAGTATAGCAAACTTTGCATATTTAGTTTTAGCAAAGAAATTTTCATTAAAAATATTTTTATATTTTATTGGAATGTTATTAGGTAATGCACTAGGTGCAATAACATTTAATTTAATACATAATAAATTTGAACAAGATACAAAATCTTCAATTTGAGGATTTTGTATCTTTTTTCTTAATATGTGTTAAAATTATAATAGTAATTATAAAAGGTGATTAAATGGTTAAATGTCAAATAGCGGGTATAAATATTGGTTTGGATTATAAATACGATTTATTTTTTAAAAATAATCTAAAAAATTATCTTAAACCAAATGTTCAAGTAGATCATATAATAAAAGTTATTTATCAAAGTAACTTAAATGAAGTTAAACATACTAAAATACTTTCAAAAAATAAAGATAATAACATTAAATCAATGGTTTATTATGATGAATTATACAAAGAAGTATTAATATATATCGATCCTAATCATTTTAGAGAAGAAAGTTTAGCTCATGCTGAATATATTTATATGGGAATGTTATTTTTAGAAATAAGTTTTTTATATGATTTTCTACCTCTCCACGGCTCTGCAATTGAAGTTAATGATTGTGCAGTGATCTTTTCAGCACCAAGTGGAACCGGAAAATCAACCCATGCAAGGCTATGGCATGAACATTATTTAGATGAAGTTAAATATATTAATGATGATAAACCATTATTAAAAGTAATTAATAATGAAATAGTTGTTTTTGGTTCACCATTTAGTGGTGAAGATAAGAAAAATAACAATACAAATAAACCTTTGAAAGGAATTGTTTTCCTTGAACAAAGTAAAAATAACGAAATATCAATGTTAGATAAAAACTTAATTGTACCATTAATTATTAAAAATATTTTAAGACCAGAAAAAGAAGAGTTTTGGGATAGTATATTAAGTATAATTAACTTTATTGCAAACAATATCCCAATCTACAAACTAAAAGCAAACATCTCTTATGATGCAGTTCGAACTGTATATAATAAATTATTTAAAGGTGATAAAAATGAAAATTAAAGATGGATATATTTTAAGACAAGTTAATAATGAATGGATTGTTGTAACTGTAGGACAAGCAGCAATTAATTTTAGTGGTCTTATTAGATTAAATGAAACAGGAGCTTTCCTGTTTGATTTAATGTTAAAAGAAA
>Ga0209075_1002412_pt1 | contig 16482 bp, 17 predicted proteins | sample Stecom2011_FD_187523 | JGI IMG/M metagenome (GOLD analysis project Ga0209075, IMG submission 187523) | Agricultural soil microbial communities from Utah to study Nitrogen management - Steer compost 2011 (SPAdes) (version 2) | ecosystem: Environmental > Terrestrial > Soil > Agricultural land...
TTTCTATAGTCCTTGCATTGTACTAAGCTTGTGGTACAATCCTTTTTTGTGAAACAATTCTTCATGCGTACCTCTTTCTACCACTTCTCCTTTGCTTAAAACCAGAATAAGGTCGGCATTTTTAATTGTACTCAATCGGTGGGCAATCACTAAAGAAGTTCTGTTTTTCATTAGGTTGTCTAGCGCGTCTTGCACTAATTTCTCACTTTCTGTATCCAAGGCTGATGTTGCTTCATCTAGAATCATAATCGGCGGATTCTTCAATACAGCTCGGGCTATACTAATTCTTTGTTTTTGTCCACCCGATAATTTATTTCCTCTTTCTCCAATATTGCTGTAGTATCCGTCCTCCATATTGACGATAAATTCATGTGCGTTAGCAATTTTAGCTGCATTTATCACTTCTTCTTCGCTAGCGTCAATTCCAAAGGCAATATTATTAAAAATGGTATCATTAAATAAAATAGACTCTTGACTTACAATTCCTATTTGCTTCCTTAAATCCTCAGAAGAAAACAAAGTAATGTTTGTTCCATCATAAGTAATTTCCCCTTCATTGATATCATAAAAGCGAGAAATTAAATCTGCAATGGTAGATTTTCCGCTCCCCGATTCTCCTACTAGAGCTACTGTTTTACCTTTAGGCAAGGTAAAACTTAAGTTTTTTAATACGCTTTCTTTTTGATAAGCAAAAGAAACATTTTTAAATTCTATACCCTTTTCAAGAGGATGTATAGGTAAAGGGTTTTCAGGTTCTTTAATCTTTTGTTCAGCATTGAGAATTTCTTCAATACGCTCTTGACTTGCTTTGGCTTTATTTAAATTGGCACTATTGTTTGCAATCGCTTGAACAGGAACCAACAATTGGGAAAAAACAATAATAAAACCGATAAATTCTTTTCCTGTAAAGCTATTTCCTGAAGAATCATCAAGAATCATTGTTCCTCCATACCAAACAATGGCGACCATCACAACCGCTCCTAAAAACTCATTTAATGGAGAAGACAAGTCTCTTTTTCTAAACGTTCTGGTGATTAACTTTTGGTGGTGAAGATTAATGTTTGCAAACTTTCTAATAGCTTCTCCTGTGGCATTAAATGCTTTTACAATTCGAATACCGCCTAGATATTCATCTAAGAAAGAAAAGAGCACTCCCATCTGTTGCTGCCCTTTTGAAGCTGTTCGTTTTAAGCTTTTTCCAATTCTACTTATGATAAAAGCGGAAAGCGGAAGTAAGAAAAAGGAAAAAAGCGTAAGCGCAGGACTCCAATAAATCAAGACGCTTACTGTAATGATAATAGAAATAGGATCCCTAAAAATTAACTCCAACATCGCTACAACGGCAATTTCTATTTCATTCACATCGTTGTTCATCCGCGACATTAAGTCACCTTTTCGTTCTTCTGTAAAGTAAGAAATAGGAAGCGTCATGGCTTTTCTAAACATCTTGTCTCGATAATCTCTAACTACCGCCATACGCAACTGCGACTGATGAAATATTGCTAAATAGCGAAAAAGATTTTTTAGAAAAAAAGTAACCACTACAGTGATACAAACAAAAAGCAAAGCAGTCTTTGGGTCTTCCTGAGCCATGGAATTCATAAAGTAATTGTAGTATTCCTTTACATATTCAATAATAGAAGTCACTCCTGAATATTCAAAAACAGGTTTAGGAATCACCTCAAAATCTTCTCCATCGGGGAAAATAACTCTCAAAAAAGGCACAAAAAGCACCAAGGAAAGTAGATTAAAGACAACAAACAAAAGATTAAAAAAAATGGTGGCAATGGCTCTCCACTTATAAAAAAATGTTGCTTTAAATATGGTTTTTAACTGTTTCATTCTTTGCAAATATAGCTTTATTTCAGTTTTATTTACAAAAGGAAACAAAGAAGAAAAAATTATTTTTAATTACATGCAATTAAAAGTTATTAAAATAAAACTACAAGTACTTAAATTTTACAAAATTTGTGGGATGGGATAAAAGTTTCCCCTTCCTTTCTCCTTTTCATTTATGATTCTTCTAATTATTATCTCCTAAATACTTATCTTTGTTTTATGGGTTCAATACGACAAAATAGAATAGAGAAAGTTATTCAGGAAGAGCTTTCTGTTGTTTTTCAAAGAAACGCAAGAGAATTAGGATTAGGAGCAATGGTGACGGTCACTGTTGTGCGAGTTACTTCCGATTTAAGTTTGGCGCGTGTGTACTTAAGCATCTTTGCTGGTCCACCAAAAGAAGAGGTGTTAGCACATATTCAGTCAAAAAAAGGGAAAATTCGTGGAGAAATTGGAAAGCGTTTAAAAAACATGCACCATATTCCCGACGTGGCCTTCTATATTGATGATTCATTAGATTATGCAGAAAAAATTGATGAATTATTAAAAAAATAATTTATGAATGTTGCTCGCTTCATTGCAAGAAGGTATTTCAAAGCAAAAAAAACCAGAAATGTAATTAACCTTATCACTAAAATAAGTGTGGTAGGGATTATGGTTTCCACCGCTGCTTTAGTGATTTTACTTTCTGCTTTTAATGGAATTGAGCAAATGGTAATCAACCTGTACACAGATTTCGATACTTCACTCACTGTACAGTCTGCTAAGTCTAAAACTTTTGATGAGAACTTTATAGATTTACCCCGAATTGAAGCAGTTGAAGGTGTAAACTCCATCTCGCGAGCCATTGAAGAAGTGGTCATACTTAAAAATGAGAATAAATGGGTGCATGCCAAAATGATTGGTGTAGACACTACTTTTTTGGAGATGTCAAACATGCGCAATCACATAGTAGATGGCGTTCCTTTATTGTATATTGATGATGAACCACAGGCTATTTTTGGCGCAGTCTTATTGGATAAACTTGGCGGATACATTTCTGTTTCTGAGTTTTTTCAAAAAAAGATTACCTTTAATGTTCCCCTTAGAGAAGGAAAAATTCGACCAGGAAAACAGCCACTTAACACACGATTGATTAGTGCTTCTGCACGTATGAATTTTAACCGAGAAGTGAATGCTGAAAACGTTGTTGTACCGTATGAACTCGCTAGTGAACTGTTAGAATATGGGAATGATATTACTGCACTTTACATTGATGTAGATGATAAGGCAAACCTGAAAAGAACTAAAAAAAGAATAGAAGAGGTTGTGGGTGACGACTTCGAAGTGAAAACAAACTTTGAGAAAAACGAGTTGATTTTTAAAACCAGTCAAACTGAACGACTGATTGTTTATTTTATACTTATTTTCATCTTTATTTTGGCTTCATTTAATTTAGTGGCTTCAATCGTGATGTTGTTTGTAGAAAAGAAAAATGACATTAATACCTTATATAGTTTGGGAGCAAACAAACAGCTCATTTTTAACATTTTTTTCTATGAAGGCTTGTTGATTGTCGGTCGAGGTGTGGTGGTGGGCTTAATCATCGGATACGTCACTGTTTATGCTCAAATCTATTTCGGGATAATTGCCATGCCGAGCATCCCTGGAGAAAGCTTTCCTATGTTTGTCAAGTGGCAAGATGCTTTAGTAATTCTTTTATCTGTAAGTTTTCTTGGTTTTGTTGTTTCCTATTTTCCTACAAAAATGTTAGTGAATAGGCATATTTCTGTTGAGAGAGGATAAAACAGCTTGCTATTTTGATGTGATTTTAAATGAAGAAATCAAACAATTTAAGAATTTGGTTTTACAGCACATATAAACAAATGAATACTTTTAACTGTTCTAAAAGACTAACACTCTGATTTACAACAAGAAACCATATTGAAGGCTCGAATTCTTAACAGCTTTGTAACGGCAGCGCGTCATTAATTGTAACAGCACTAAACTACTTTTGCAGTAACAATAATAATGAATATGAAAAACGTAATCTTAAGTTACTCCAAACTAGTTAGTTTACTAATTATTGGAATAAGTTTAACCGCTTGTTCATCTTCCGCAGACGAGACAGATGCAACAACTAAATCAAGTTCAATAACCATAAAAGGTTCAGATACCACTCTACCGATTTCTCAAAAAATTGCAGAAGAGTATATGAAAGATAATAGCGACGAAACCATTATTGTTACTGGAGGTGGTAGCGGAGTGGGAATTTCTTCTTTGTTGTCTGGAACAACGGATATTGCTCAATCTTCAAGAAAAATCAAGTTTGATGAAGTAGAAAAGAGCAGAGACATGGGCAAATCCATTAAGGAGGTAATTATTGCTTATGATGCAATGGCTATTGTGGTTCATACTAATAACAAAGTGAATGAATTAACACGAGCTCAATTAGAAGGAATTTTTACAGGTAAGATTCAAAACTGGAAGGAATTGGGAGGAGATGACTTAAAAATCATTCCATATTCACGAGAAACTTCTTCTGGAACGTATGAATTTTTTAAAGAAAGCGTGCTTTTAGATAAAAACTATGTGAATGGAATTATGAGTATGCCTGCAACAGGAGCAATTATTCAATCTGTAAATCAAACTGAAGGTGCAATTGGTTATGTTGGACTAGCCTATTTGAATGATGAGGTTAAAGCAATTAATGTTTCTTATGATGGAGAAAACTATGTTGAACCTACGGTAGAGAATGCAAAAAACGGAACGTATCCAATTGTTCGACCATTATATTTCTATCATGAAGAAGGAGCAGAAGAGAAGTTAGATAAGTTTATTGAATATTCACTTTCTCCAAAGGGACAACAATTAATCGAAGAGGTAGGATTTGTAACTGTAAACTAATTAGCCTAATCGATTTTAAATTTTAAAATGAAACATTTTAAAAAATTTTTAGAACGACTTGTTGAAGGAGCTTTAACATTGAGTGGAACCGTTACCAGTATAACGATTCTGCTCATTGTTATTTTTCTATTCAAGGAAGGAGCGGGATTGTTTAACTCCTCCTCCATCGAAAAAGGATATGCTTTATACACTCACTCCGATAATCCTGTCGGTGATTTAGAAATCATAGAAATCAAGGATGTTTTTGACTCCAATATTTCGAATTGGAAAGAATTGGGAGGTAAAGACGAAGAAATCTTTTTATTTCGGTTTAACGAAATCTTCAAGCTTTATAAAGAAAGTGAATTGGGCGATAATTATGAGCTTATTCCGGAGAAGTTAGAGGAAATCATACTCAACAACCCAAATATTTTAGCCTATCTTCCCTTGCGGTATGCTCCTTCTGAAAAAGAAGGCATTAAAGTATTACCCAATAAAAACATCACATTAACTGATTTTTTTGGAGGAAAAGAATGGATGCCGACCACCACTCCAGCGCCAATGTTCGGTGTTGTCCCATTAGTTGCAGGAACTCTTTTAGTGAGCTTTATTGCTATTTTAATTGCGCTTCCCTTAGGACTTGGGGTAGCCATTTATCTTTCTGAATTGGCAAGTGATAAAGTTCGAAAAATTATGAAACCCACTATCGAGTTGTTGGCAGGAATTCCTTCTGTAGTTTATGGCTTCTTTGGTTTGGTAGTTTTGGTTCCAATTGTTCAAAACGCTTTTGATTTACCTGTGGGAGAAACGGCTTTTACGGGGAGTTTAGTGTTAGCAATTATGGCTTTACCGACGATTATAACAGTTGCGGAAGACTCGATGAGAAGTACACCTCGAGCTATGCGTGAAGCGAGTTTGGCTTTAGGAGCAACCCATTGGCAAACCATTTATAAAGTGATTATTCCATATTCAGCATCTGGAATTTCAGCGGCTGTAGTTTTAGGAATCGGTCGCGCAATTGGAGAAACTATGGCTGTGCTAATGGTGACTGGGAACGCAGCTTTAATCCCTAGCTCTTTGTTTGATCCTGTGCGCACAATCCCAGCTACAATTGCAGCAGAATTAGGTGAAGCTCCTGTGGGTGGAACACATTATCAAGCATTGTTTTTATTAGGGTGCATTCTTTTTGTTATCACGCTTATAATAAGTCTTATCGTTGAGCTAATTTCAAAAAAACAAGTAAATAACGGATTATGAGACGAAATAAAAAAATTAGTCAAAAAATAGCTTTTAACATTTTAAGACTATTAAGCATAATAGTGGTGGGCTTGCTTTTTTGGATACTCGGCTTTATCATTGTCAATGGAGTAGGCGTGATTAATTGGTCTTTCCTCACAACTGCTCCAACAGAAGGAATGACGTCAGGAGGAATTTTCCCAGCTATCGTGGGAACAGTATTATTGGTCATCGGTAGTATGATTTTTGCTTTTCCTATTGGTGTGATGTCGGCCATTTACACTTATGAATATGGAGGAAATGGAAAAGTGGTACGCTTTATCCGAATAATGACAAACAATTTAGCAAGTATTCCCTCTATTGTCTTTGGTTTATTTGGTATGGCTTTGTTTGTGAATAATTTAGGTTTCGGAGATTCTTTAATCGCAGGTTCTCTCACTTTAGGACTGTTAACGCTTCCTTTAATTATCCGAACTACAGAAGAAGCTTTGGCTGCCATTCCAAACTCATATCGAACAGGAAGTATGGCTTTAGGAGCAAGCAAACTACAAACGATCTATCGGGTAATTCTTCCCGCTGCTTTTGGTAATATAATTACTGGACTGATTCTTTCTATAGGACGTGTTTCAGGTGAAACAGCTCCAATTTTATTTACTGTAGCTGCTTATTTCTTACCTAAACTTCCTACAAGTATTTTTGATCAAGTGATGGCGTTGCCTTATCACTTATATGTAATTGTAACAAGTGGAACAGACATAGAAGCATCAAGACCTATTGCCTATGGAACCGCCTTGGTTTTAATTACAATTGTGTTGATAATGAATGTGCTGGCTGGATTTATAAGAAATAGATTCAACCGAAAAAACAAAGTAAATTAAATTGTAAGAAAATGATAGAAGCTAAAAATATAAACTTTTATTACGATAGTTTTCAAGCTTTGAAAAATATAAATATAAAGATGGATGCCAATACAGTAACTGCGTTTATTGGTCCGTCTGGTTGTGGAAAATCAACATTTTTACGTATCTTTAATCGAATGAATGATTTAATTCCAGGAACTAAACTGGAAGGTGAGTGCTTGATAGAAGGGAAAAACATATACGATAAAAGCATACATGTAGATGAGTTGAGAAAAAATGTAGGAATGGTTTTTCAAAAGCCCAACCCATTTCCAAAGTCTATTTTTGAGAATGTAGCTTATGGTCTAAGAGTGAATGGAATGGGAGATTCAAAATTTATAGCACAAAGAGTTGAAGAATCATTAATTGATGCCGCACTTTGGGATGAAGTGAAAGACAAGTTGAAAAAATCTGCTTTTGAACTCTCTGGAGGTCAGCAACAAAGACTTTGTATTGCCCGAGCTTTAGCAGTTTCCCCTTCTGTTTTATTAATGGATGAGCCTGCCTCAGCATTAGACCCAATTTCAACTTCTAAAATTGAAGAACTAATTTATAAATTAAAAAAGAAATATACGATTGTGATTGTTACACATAATATGCAACAAGCAGCACGTGTAAGTGACAATACTGGCTTTTTTATGATGGGTGAATTGGTAGAGTATAGCGACACGAAAAAAATGTTCTTAAACCCAGAAAAAGAACAAACTCAAAATTATATTACGGGAAGATTTGGCTAATCAGCTTGTTTTTCTTGTGAATACAATAGTGTTAATTTTATAATAGTAGTTATGAAGCATACAGAAAAAGAAATATTATTACTCAAAGAGCAAATAAACGAAATGTGGCGTTTAGTAATTTCTCAACTAGAAAAAGCAAAAGATGCTTTTTTAAACAATGATGTGGAATTAGCACTTGAAGTAATCAGTAGAGAAAAAAGAGTCAATGTTTATGATTTAAAAGTAGATAATGATTGTGAAAACTTTATTGCTCTTTATAGTCCTGTGGCTATAGATTTGAGGTTGGTCTTATCGTTGATTAAAATTAGTGCAGCTCTAGAACGCATCGGTGATTTCGCAGAAGGTATTGCAAGGTTCGTAGCCGACAAAGATTGCAAAGACTTAGATGATGATCTTTTGGAAAAATTACAGATGGAGAAAATGTTTGATATTATCATCGGAATGCTTTATGATTGCTATGCTACACTTGATTCAGAAAACACAAAAATTTCAGGTAAGATTTTAGCTAAAGACAAAATCGTGAATAGAATTTATTTAAACTCTATCAGTGTGCTGTCCGAGTACACAAGAGCAAATCCTGATTTTACCGAATGTGGATATAAACTCTTTCTACTGGTTCGTAAGCTAGAACGCGTTGGTGATCACTGTAGTAATATTGTGGAGGAAATTGTTTTTTATATCGATGCTAAAATTTTAAAACACGGCGGGTTAAGCATTGACTAAATTGCTTTCTCGTCAGAATCATTTCTTCAAAAAACAAAAAGCACTTGAAGTTGTTAAAGAGCTATACACTTATTTATTCATTAATAAAAGACATAAATAATGAAAATAGCAATTATTGGCGCTTCAGGATTTGTAGGAACACACTTAGTTGACGAAGCTATTCAAAGAGGATTAGAAGTTACAGCGATTTCTCGAAACATTGATAAAATCAAACAAAAAGAGGTTCAAAAAGTGGCCATTGATGTAAACGATGTAGATAAGCTCGCTACCGTTTTAGAAGGTCACGAAGTAGTGCTTAGTGCATATAATTCAGGATGGACCAACCCTAACATCTACGATGATTTCATGAAAGGTTCAAGAAACGTACAAGATGCAGTGAAAAAGGCTGGTATAAAAAGGTACATCGTTGTGGGCGGTGCTGGAAGTTTATATGTAGACGAAAACACACAGGTTATTGACACTCCGGATTTTCCAGATGAATTTAAATTAGGCGCTTCAGCCGCAAGAGATTACCTTAATGAACTAAAAACAGAAAAAGAGTTAGATTGGGCGTTTTTTAGTCCTGCCATTGAAATGAATCCTACTATCAAAACAGGAAGAACTGGAAAATATAGATTAGGAAAAGAAAACCCTGTTTTTGACAATAACAATAAATCTGTTCTATCAGTTGAAGACCTTGCCGTTGTCTTATTAGACGAAGTACAAGAACCTAAGCACATTCAAGAAAGGTTTACAGCAGCTTATTAATTAAATATTAAACTATGAACAAAAAACAAATTGGTACAACAGATATCAAAGTAGCTCCATTTAATTTGGGAGGAAATGTATTTGGATGGACTTTGGACGAGAAGAAATCATTTGAAATATTGGATGCATTTGTTGATGCAGGATTTGACTTTATCGATACTGCAGATATGTATTCGTATTGGATAGACGGAGGTGCAGGTGGTCAGTCAGAAACCATCATCGGTAAATGGTTGAAAGCAAGAAACAATCGAGACAAGGTTATCATTGCCACAAAAGTTGGTGGTCCTACAGGTGTGAATGAAACCGATACCAGTCGAAAACATATTTTAGAAACGGTAGAAAAATCTTTGAAAAGATTGCAAACCGATTATATCGATGTTTATTATACGCATTACGACGATGAGAAAACACCTATTGAAGAAACTTTGAGCACTTATGATGAATTGATTAAACAAGGAAAAGTCAGACATATTGCAGCTTCGAATATTTCTCCAGAAAGATTAAGAGAATCAATGGAAATTTCTGAAAAAAACAATTTGCCGAAATATCAAGCTTTGCAACCTTTATACAATTTGGTTGAAAGAGAAGGATACGAAAAAAATTATGCACCTTTGGTCGAAGAGTTCAGTTTGACAGCTTTCCCATACTCTGCATTGGCATCTGGATTTTTAACTGGTAAATATCGTTCAAAAGACGACTTTTCTAAAAGTGTAAGAGGTCAAGGTGTGGCAAATTACCTGAACGATAAAGGTCTAAATATTTTGAAAGCTTTGGATGAATTGGCAGAAAAACACAATACTGTTCCAGCGACGATTTCTTTGGCTTGGTTAAGTGCTCAACCCAATATTGGTGGGCCAGTAGCAAGTGCAACAAGCATCGAACAATTGAACCAAATATTAGCATCTACCCAAATTGATTTGAGTAAAGAAGACTTGGAATTATTGGACAAAGTCAGCAGATAAATAGGTAAGCCAAAACAATATCGGACTTTTTTGTCTTTTTTAACAGAATTTCATTGCTCAACCCCTTTCTTTTCGTTATGTTTATGGTAATCAGGCTTTAAGGACATGTATTATAAACAAAGGTTTTTTCGAAAAGCCAAGATGAAGAAAGAAGAGTATTAATTTAAAAATAAATAGATATGAAAAAAGCAATGAAGCCCAATGTCAAATCACTTGCTATTGGTCCTGAGTATACAGCCAAGCGCATGCAAGGGAAAGCAGAGTATTTTTTACCCAAACACCTTGCCAACTTAGAATCAATTATATTTATTCATGAAGGTGAGTGTATTTTGTATATTGATGACAAAGAAGTTCACATGAAGCCAGGTGATGCATATAGCATTCCAGCAAATGTTCAACACCAATTTCAAGGAATCACTGATTTTTCTGGGATTCACTTTATGCCTAAAAAAATTCAGTTTGAGTTTTTTGACTAGTTATCAAAGCATGGAGTTGTTGTCGTATAAAGTAATGTGATAAATAAGTGGATGTGTTTATAAAGCTTTAGTTTGTTAGCTGATAACACATCCGCTTATTTCAATTTGTAGCTAACCCTGATTTCTAAAGCAGTATGGTTTGTTAATTTACCATCTTCCTCCGGCTCCACCACCTCCAAAACTTCCACCTCCAAAACCTCCAAAACTGCTTCCGCCAGAAGAACCGCCTCCATACGAACGAAATCCTCCCGAGCCTCCAATATATCCTCCTCCTCCACCTGTATTTTTTGTATTTAAAGCGATAATAATGGCCAATATAAAGCCACCAAAAAAAACAATGAGGGAGAAAATGATAAGTTCAGACGGTAGAAAGAATGAATCTGAGGTATATTCGTTCACACTATATTCTCCATAGGCCAAATCCATTAATACAGTTGTGGTACGATCTAAGGCAGCATAGTAATTCCCAGATTTAAGAAAAGGTAATAACTCTTTCTCTTGAATTCTTTTGACGGCTAAATCAGGAATCACAGGCTCTAATCCATAACCCACAGCAATGTAATAATGTCGATTTCCTTCACCTTCACCCACGCTCAGTAAAATCACAATTCCATTGTCTTTATCTTTTCTTCCCACGCCCCAATCATGTCCAATTTGAGTAGCGAATTCATTTGCTGTTAATCCGTTCAGATCATCTACGACCACAATGGCAATTTGATTTGAAGTTGAATCGTCAAAGGCAACCAACTTGTTTTCTAACAATTGTATTTCCTGATCGGTCAAAAACGGCTGACTTGTAAGTATGTTAACTAGCTTTTGTGGCTGAGGTCTTGGTGGTATGCTTCCCTCTTGAGCAAATAAGCTTACACAAAAGACAATTGAGAAAAATAGATATAAATACTTTTTCATTTACACGTCATTAAAAGATATTTCGTCAGGCAATTCGTTTTTGTCATCCTCTTGATAAGGGAAAAATTGATGTAATTGTTCTCCACACCTTTCTATGGCATTTTTAATTCCATCTGCGAAGTTTTTGTTTTTAAAATGCGCTATCACTTCTTGGGTAATATTCTTCCAAAAGGCTTCATCCACCATTTGATGGATTCCCTTATCACCCAAAATATAGAATGTTTTCGGTTCTAACGAAACATAGAGCAATATTCCATTTCGCTCAGCAGTTTTATGCATTTTTAGGCGTTTGAATAGGTGCTTTGCACGGTCAGCGGCTTCACCCTTTAACTCATCATCAATATGCACACGGATTTCACAAGAAGATTTTAGTTCAACAGCTTGGATTAAAGAAACAATTTCGTCCTGTTCTTGTAAAGTAAAAAAATGTACAGAATCCATTATTTACATATTTTTAATGTCTGGTGCTACTTCGGCTCCCTCCACAGACTTAAAGTATTCTTTTTTAGTGATTCCAAATAAACTCGCAATGGTAGACTTTGGAAAAACAACAATATTATTATTAAACTTTTCTACCTCTTGGTTAAATCGATTTCTTTCGGTAGAGATTCTATTTTCCATTCCTTCATATTGCGTTTGAAAGTCTCGATAAGCATCTGTTGCTTTTAATTCTGGATAACGCTCTAAGGTGACTAGCAATCGACTTAACGAAGCTCCAAACTGTTCTTGCGCATCTTGAAAAGCTTGAATATTATCAGCCGTTAAGTTATTAGCATCAACCTGTACGCTGGTTGCTTTAGCACGCGCTTCTATCACTTGGTTTAAAGTTTCTTGCTCAAAATCTGCTGCTTTTTCAACAATGGCAAGGAGGTTTTTTGTTTTATCCATACGTGATTGGTAGGCGTTTTCTACTTGTGCCCACTGTCTTTCCACAGCTTGCTCCGCTCGTAAAATAGAGTTGTATGTTGAAGCCACATACGTAGCCACAAGTGCTAATGCAGCCAGTAAAATCAATGCTGGCAAACATCCTTTGGATTGTAATAAACTCTTCATAATAAATCGAATAGGTTTTTAAATAAGACTAAATTTAGTAAAATAATTCAATATTTTTATGTCATTAAAACTTAAAATATTAAATAATTTTTTTTGTTTGATTTGTTCGCTTATCGAAGCTTGTCATTATATTGAATTTCAACCTTCTCCTTTTGAATAATTTGTGTTACACTTTTTGTGTGCACAACACCTCTGTCCATAATTAGATCCATTGTTTTATCTCCATTGCCAGCAGTATGGTGGAATTCCCAAATCGCTTCAGGATTTAAATTTGGAGTATTTTCGATAAATTCGTTAAACCATGCTGTTCTAATCTGGTGAACTTCTCGAGTATAAAGCGGCGTAGAAGACCAAATTTGTGGTTTCCAATCTAATTTTCTCACATGCAATTGAATTTCATCCCAAATGAGTTCATATCCTTGAAACGATGGCGAATCAGAAATGTGATGAGGTACGTTTAAAGGCTCAATTAAAATAATTGTAAATGGCTCTATTCCCCTAAAATCAAAAGTTTTTAAAAAAACATCTACATTTTCTGTTTTAAGTAGCTCGGTCATTACCACCCCTCGACTTAGTCGATAACTTTCTTTTCTTTTATGTGGTACTTTTCCGCCATTCATTAAACTTGCAACTCTTCCCTTTTTGTTTGTACCAATCCATGTTCCTCCCGCTCTTTTGTCTTTGGGATAAATCAATATTTTATCATCATGCTTATATTCAGCAGGAGGTATAGTCTCTCGCTCTGGTTGCTCATCTCGGTTAGACGTTAGCACATATTCATTATTAGAAAGGGGAACAAAAGAAAGTGTACACATCTTTAATAAAACTAGGGGTTTTCATACAAAGATAAGGCGTTTTTGGCTATTAAAAAAACCAACAAATTCAATTTAACAATTTCAAATGTAAGTTCTTGAAAAACAGTGTTTAATAAATGAAAAGCTTTAAAAACCACATTGTAAACCTCAAAAGAGCATATTTTATAACAAGACAAACAGAAAGTAGGCTATTGTCGCGTTTGAATCTTGAATCTGTGCCACAATTAACACCATAACATTTGTAAAGCCAAGGGTTTTCCTTAGTTTTGTGTTTATTCTAAAAACAGGAGTTATGGCAAGAATTTTAATTAAAAATATTAAAGGCTTATTTTTAGCAGGAGAACAACTTCCTAGTTATTTAAAAGGTTCAGAAATGAAAGAAGACAATCTCATTGAAAATGCCTTTTTAGGTATTGATGGAGATGAAATCATTGCGTATGGAAAAATGGAAGATTGGGGAGGAATAGCTGACTGGAGAAACCTTGAGATAATTGATGCAGAAGGTAAATATGTGCTTCCTGCATTTTGTGATTCTCATTCTCACGCTGTTTTTGCTGCCACAAGAGAAGGTGAGTTTGAAGACCGAATTAAAGGCTTGACGTATGAAGAAATTGCATTAAAAGGAGGTGGAATTCTTAACTCAGCAGCCAAATTAGGGCAAATGGATGAAGATACACTTTTTGAAGAAGCCTTAGAAAGAATCAATGGATTGATAAAATATGGAACTGGCGCAATTGAAATAAAATCTGGATATGGACTTACTGTAGAGGGAGAAATTAAAATGCTTCGCGTGATTAAAAGATTAAAAGAAGCTTCCCCGCTTACTATAAAATCAACTTTTTTAGGTGCGCATGCTTTTCCAACAGAATACAAAGACAATCAACAAGCTTATGTAGATTTAATCATTGATGAAATGCTTCCTAAAATTGTAGAGGAAGGCTTAGCAGACTATATCGACTGCTTTTGTGAAAGGAACTACTTTACCGTAGACCAAATGAACCAAATTATAGATGCAGGAGCGAAGTACAATTTACCTGCAAAAGTTCATGTAAATCAGTTCTCTGTTATGGGAAGTATTAAAGAAGCAGTGCAACGAGGAGCTTTGTCTGTTGATCATTTAGAAGAGTTAAGTGAGGAGGATATAGAAGCGTTAAAAGGAAGTAAAACAATGCCAACGCTCTTGCCAGGCTGTTCTTTTTTCCTTTCAATTCCATTCGGAAGAGCAAGAGATTTAATCGATGCAGGATTACCTGTGGCACTCGCTTCAGATTATAATCCTGGTTCAGCACCTAGTGGAAATATGCAGCTAGTTACTTCGTTAGCTTGTACAAAAATGAACATGACACCTGTTGAAGCTCTAAATGCTACAACTCTGAATACAGCGTATGCGATGGGAATTGCTGAAACGCATGGTTCAATTACTGAAGGGAAAAAAGCAAATCTGATGATTACCAAATCAATATCTTCACTGGCAAGAATACCTTATTCATTTGGTGAAAACTCAATTGAAACGGTGATTTTAAACGGTGAGGTAGTACATCAAGAATAGTTAAGTTTACAAAGCAGAATTTCTGCTTTGTAAACCTTATACTACATGTTAATCAATCTTTGTAAAAGATAAGTATTTATTCAATACCTCAGGAATTTTAATTCCATCAGGTGTTTGATTGTTTTCTAATAACGCTGCCAACACACGCGGCAAAGCCAAAGCACTTCCGTTGAGCGTATGCACTAATTGTGTTTTTTTATCGGCTCTTCTAAAGCGTGCTTTCAGACGATTGGCTTGAAAAGTTTCAAATAGAGAAACAGAACTCACCTCTAACCACTTTTCTTGTGCTGCTGAAAACACTTCAAAATCGTATGTAATGGCAGAGGTAAATCCTAAATCTCCACCACATAATCTGAGTATTCTATAGTGCAAACCTAACTTTTCAAGTAGTCCTTTCACATGGTCTACCATTTCATCTAATGCTTGCTGAGAACGGTCAGGATGTTCAATTCTAACCAACTCCACCTTATCAAACTGATGAAGGCGATTTAAACCACGTACATGACTTCCATAAGAACCCGCTTCTCTTCTAAAGTTGGGCGTGTATCCCGTCATTTTAATTGAGAAATCTTCACTAGGGATAATTGTATCACGATAAATGTTTGTCAAAGGGACTTCTGAAGTAGGTATTAAGTACAAATCATCTTTTTCAATGTAATACATTTGTCCTTCTTTATCAGGCAATTGTCCTGTTCCATATCCACTTGCCTCATTGATGACGATAGGAGGAATATATTCTTCATATCCCGCCTTGTGTGCTTCTTCTAGGAAGAAGTTAATTAAAGCCCTTTGTAATTGAGCTCCTTTACCTTTATAAAAAGGGAATCCAGCTCCTGTCACTTTTACACCTAGTTCAAAATCAATTAAATCATATTTTTTTGCTAATTCCCAATGAGGAATAGGCTTTCCTTCAAATTGAACTTTTTCGCCTACTTCAATCACCACTTCATTGTCTTCCTCAGATACTCCATGAGGAACAATGCTTTGTGGAACGTTAGGAACTTGATAAAGTAAATCTTGAATTTTTGCTTCTAAGCTAGCTACTTCATCTTTTAAAGTTTGTTCTTGACTTTTTAATTGAGCTGTTTTTTTCTTCGCCTCTTCTGCCTCTTCTGCTTTCCCAGTACTGATTAGTTTTCCAATGTCTTTAGACACTCTATTGCTCTCGGACTGGACTGTTTCTAGTTCCGTCTTTTTAGCTCTCCACGCTTCATCAAGATTAACGATTTCATTTAATTCCGCACTAAAGTCAACGCCTCTTTTTTTCAATCCTTCAACAAGCGCCTCCTTTTCTTCTCTAATCCGAGTAATTTCCAACATAATTTTATCAATTTATAGAAAGTTCAAATTTAATAGATATTTCCTTAATATTCCTTGCTCACGCTTTATTTTTGATTGAAACTGAATTTATTCAGAACAAAATTTTAAAAATCTGTTTTTTTTAATTATCAAATTATAAAAGTAAAAGTTTGGTTCTTACATAGATTCGAAATACTTTTGTAATGTGTTAGAATTTAACTTATTACGAATAAGACAGGTAAATGAAAACTAAACTACATTATAGAATACTGGTTTTTATTCTATTACTTTTTCTCCCGAAGATAAGTTATAGTCAATGTGCGCCTACAGAAGTTAACTTAGGAAATGACACAACACTTTGTCAAGGAGAAAC
>Ga0209075_1002413_pt1 | contig 16479 bp, 10 predicted proteins | sample Stecom2011_FD_187523 | JGI IMG/M metagenome (GOLD analysis project Ga0209075, IMG submission 187523) | Agricultural soil microbial communities from Utah to study Nitrogen management - Steer compost 2011 (SPAdes) (version 2) | ecosystem: Environmental > Terrestrial > Soil > Agricultural land...
CCGTCCTCAAAAGCACCATTGAAGTGGCAATGCACACTGCTATAAATGAAACGGATTTTAAAAAGCAACTGATGGAGCAGGGCATCAATACCGTGGTACGGCGCAACGATGAGGGGCGCATATACGGCATGACTTTTATCGACCACGAAAGCCGTACCGTTTGGAACGGTTCAGCTTTGGGCAAAAACCTTTCGGCTAATGTCTTTAATGATTGGTGGAACGAGCAGGCAGTTGAGCAACGCCTAGAAGCCGAAAAAACATCCGCACAAAATCAGTCCTCGACCACGGGCAACACCGTAGAGAAAGAGGAAGCTTATGCACTTTTTGACTTTCTGAATAAAGGACAGCCGACCGATGATTTGTTGATAGATGGATTGGGTGGGTTACTGCCGGAGGCACAAGGCGAAGACTACGAGGAACAGGAATTTGCCAACCGTATGAAGAAAAAGAAGAAACGAAAAAGGCTACCTTAAAAATAAATGGATATTTTTGTTAGATATTGGCATTTATAGCATGAAGTATAGAGACGAGAAATTAAAGCGTATCATTGATTGGTCAGAAAAAAATAGAGAGATAAGAGCGGTATTACTAACAAGCTCCCTTGTAAATCCATTAGCATCTGTTGATGAATTTAGTGATTTGGATATTGAACTTGTTTTTGAGGATAACACTACATACATTTCAGACAATAATTGGATAAGCAATTTTGGAATTCCAATTGCGATGATTGAAGAAGATGAAACCTATTTTGATTACAAACACGCAATGAAAATGGTTTTATACGATGATTATGTAAAAGTAGATTTCAAACTATATAGCAAAAAAGAATTTTTAGAAGAAGTTCAGCAAAATGAATTGTGCGAAGATTGGGATATTGGTTATAAAGTTTTGATTGATAAAGACAACTTAACCCAAAATCTGAAAAAACCGACATATCAGGTTTCTATTATTATAAAACCAACCGAACAAAAATTTGAACAGCTTTTAAATGATTTTTGGTGGGATACCACTTATGTAGCAAAAAGCCTTGCAAGAGATGAGTTGTTTTATGCAAAATTTATGTCGGAAAACAATATCAGAACCGACTACTTGATACCTTTAATTGAATGGCATATTGCCATTCAACACGATTGGAAAATAACAACCAATAAATTTGGAAGACTTTTTAAAAAATACCTCACATCTGAAATGTGGCAAAAAGTAGAGCAGACATTTTCGGGAAGTATCATTGAAGATAATTGGAATGCATTATTTGCAATGGCAGATTTAGTATCAGAAATTGGTAAAGAATTGTCAGAAAAATTGGGGTTTGAATATCCTATAAAGTTAGAGACTGATATAAGAAAGTATTTGCTCGATTTAAAAGAAAGCTACTTGGACAAACAATAAGATTTCTATAAAAACCACAAAGACCAGGATTAACATCTTGTTCTTTGATGGTTAGCTTTTAATGTCCACGTTTAACAGAGTGGACGGGTTAACCGCATTTGTCGGAATAGATTATAAGCAACAATATTTCCCAACCACATAAAGAAATAGGAAGCATTGGCTTATTTAATTCTATTTAGTAGTCGTTTTAGGTCTGTCTTAACACCTAATTTATCAAACAGCTTTTTTGACAGGTTCAATGAATTTTGGAAAGCGATTTTTAAATTGCCAGTGTCCAAGTCAGATGTTGTCAATCTATATTCTAAATACCAATCTTTGTCAAGATCTTTCTCTAAACTTTTTGTCGGACTTTCCCAATGATGGGGTTGATTTGTTGCTATTCGGATTAACCAAAGTAAATACTTTTGTACGTTTGACAGACTTTGGTAAGCGTGAGCGTATTCCTTTCTTTTAACCAAGTTTCTTGTTATCAATAATACATTCAGTAATGATTGGCTTAAAAACAAGATATTCTCATTTGTAGTTCGGTTGGGCAATTTTGTTTTTATTTGATTAAGTGTGTCAGCCAAAAGACCGTCTTTGTCAATTAAGTTCATTTGGTCAAAATCACTGAACGATACAAAGCCCTCCCACGATTTTATAACGTCAATCTCATTTATTGTTAAAAAATGAAATTCGCCTCTAATCAGGTTCTCAAAAATTGCGACTTCACTGCCATATTCATTCGTAAAATATAACGCTGTCGGATAAATCTGATTTACCCACTTTTCGGAAGAAAAATTTTCTTTGTTTTTCAGGAAGATATAAAACTCGATGTCAGAATATTGGTCGCCCTCGTTTTTGGTAAACGAACCATACATTAAGACTGCGGAAACATTTTTGTCCTGTTGAGCGATTGATTTGGTCATATCAATCATTTGTAACTGTATCATTGTGCTAAATTTAAAGTTTGGCATGCATTTATTCATCACTTGTACAAAGTGATGGATTGTCAATTCTCTTTTAGAACAGTTACTTACAGCTTCATTGGATTAAATATTTTAATTTTTGTCAGGGACAAAGTTACAAAATTTGCTCTTGATACTCAATAGCGAGTTTTACCTTTTCGGCTTCTACGATACTCAGCCAAACTAAGCCACCAAAAGCCATCTTACACCGTTTTCCATAAGCGCATACCCATAGCGGCTACACTTGCATCAAAACAAATTTTTGAACTATGCAAGGAGAAGACGATTTAAGAGGACTTGCCAAAATCATGGCTTTTATGCGTGCTGTAAGTATTCTGTTGGTACTTATGCACTTTTACTGGTTTTGTTTCGGGTTCTTTGCCGAACGGGGATGGACACTGGAAATCATCGGTAAGATATTGACCAATTTCAACCGTACCGCAGGGCTTTTTGAACACACGCTTTACACCAAGATTTTTGTATTGCTGTTGTTGGCGTTAAGCTGTCTCGGCACTAAGGGTGTAAAGAATGAAAAGATAACATGGGGCAAAATTTATGCAGCCTTAGCTATTGGTTTTATCCTGTTCTTCCTGAACGCACCGCTTTTAAAACTGTCCACGGGCATTGCTACCTCGCTGTACATCCTGACTACCTCGTTAGGCTATATCGCCCTGATGATGGCGGGTGTATGGATGAGCAGGTTATTGAGGAATAACCTGATGGACGATGTATTTAATAATGAAAATGAAAGTTTCCAGCAGGAAACCAAGTTGATGGAAAATGAATATTCCGTCAATCTTCCTACGAAGTTTTATTACAAAGGCAAATGGAATGACGGTTGGATTAATGTCGTCAACCCTTTTCGAGCCTCTATTGTACTTGGTACTCCCGGCTCCGGAAAATCCTACGCCATCGTAAACAACTACATCAAGCAACACATCGAAAAGGGGTTTGCGATGTACATTTACGATTTCAAGTTTGACGACCTTTCCACCATCGCCTACAACCATTTGCTGAAACACTCCGATAAATATAAGGTAAAGCCTAAGTTTTACGTCATCAACTTTGATGACCCTCGCCGAAGCCACCGATGCAATCCGCTCAATCCAAACTTTATGACGGATATATCCGATGCTTACGAAGCATCTTATACCATCATGCTAAACCTCAACAGAACGTGGATAACCAAGCAAGGGGATTTTTTCGTAGAAAGCCCAATCATCTTGCTTGCAGCCATCATTTGGTATCTGAAAATTTATGAGAACGGCAAGTATTGCACATTCCCGCACGCCATCGAGTTATTGAATAAAAAGTATTCAGACGTATTTACGATTTTAACTTCATACCCTGATTTGGAAAACTATTTATCGCCCTTTATGGATGCGTGGCAAGGCGGAGCGCAAGACCAGTTGCAGGGGCAGATAGCATCGGCGAAAATTCCATTGTCACGGATGATTTCGCCACAGCTTTATTGGGTAATGACAGGTGATGATTTTTCACTGGACATCAATAATCCCCAAGAACCGAAGATACTTTGTGTCGGGAATAACCCCGACCGACAAAATATCTATTCGTCCGCTTTGGGTTTGTACAATTCAAGGATTGTAAAACTTATTAATAAAAAAGGGCAGTTAAAGAGTTCTGTTATCATTGACGAGTTGCCTACGATATATTTCCGAGGACTGGACAATCTTATCGCAACAGCACGTAGCAACAAGGTAGCCGTGTGTTTGGGCTTTCAAGACTATTCGCAGTTAACAAGGGATTACGGCGACAAGGAAAGCAAGGTCATCCAAAATACTGTTGGTAATGTTTTCTCCGGTCAGGTAGTCGGCGAAACGGCTAAAAACCTAAGTGAGCGTTTTGGTAAGGTGTTGCAGAAACGTCAAAGCCTAACCATTAACCGCAATGATAAATCCACATCCATATCTACCCAATTGGACACCCTTATTCCTGCATCCAAAATATCTACCTTGACACAGGGAATCTTCGTGGGTTCTGTTTCAGACAATTTTGATGAACGTATCGAGCAGAAAATCTTTCACGCCGAAATCGTGGTGGATAACGAAAAGGTTTCTGCCGAAACCAAAGCCTACAAAAAGATACCGCAGATATTATCCTTTACTGATGAAGACGGAAACGACAATATGAAACAGGTAATAGAAGCCAATTACAGGCAGATTAAAGCGGACGTTATGCAGATTGTGGAAAGCGAAATGGAGCGTATCAAGAATGATCCTGATTTACAGCACTTGATACAGGAGCAATGATTAACTCACTTTTTGTTTTGAATTTTAATGATTATTTGTAATTTTGGAATAATGAATTAATCTATTTAAATATACAGCGAGCAGGCGTAATTTCAGATGTAATCTGAATATGGCATTTTAAAGCCATTTTTATTTAAAAGACAGTCTAATGATTGTTCTTTCAGATTTTTGCTGTGTAATTTTTCCAAAATTTTATTGAATATAAAAAGTGGGTTGGAGGCTATCTTGCTACATGCGTGGTTGTGATAGACTTACATTATTTTTCTCCATCCCCCTCTAATAATTAAGGTTAAAATTATGCTGAAACGTTGTTTGAGAATATTCGAATAATGTTTCGGTTTAGCCTTTCTTCCAAACACGAAAAAGTGTAATGCTGTTTTCGATATGCGACGAAAGGATACAATTTGACTGAATTCTTGTCTTTTTTCCAAAGTATTTTAATACTTAGCGAGAATGGAAATTATCGAACTTAAAAACAAATAAAGAAAATGATTTTGAATAATATATCAAGTTTAAATGATGCTAAAAAACAATTTATCCTCCAATTTATAGAAGACCTTAGCAAAATAGGGAATTTAAAAGCGATTGCATTGGGTGGTTCACATGCAACAGGTAGAGCTAATAATAATTCAGATATTGACTTAGGTCTTTATTATTATGAGAATGAACCTTTTTCTATAAAAGAAATTAATGAAATCGCTAAAAAATATTCACAATATACCCCACCTATAGTAGTTGATTTTTATGAGTGGGGACCATGGGTAAACGGAGGCGCATGGATAAACACCGAAGTCGGTAAAGTAGATTTATTGTATCGTAATATCAATCAACTTGAAAATACGATTTCTGACGCAAAAATTGGTAAGTGGGAAAATCACTATGAACAACAGCCACCATTTGGATTTTCATCCATTAATTATTTGGCTGAATGTACAACGTCAGTGCCCTTATTTGACCCCTTTTATATTTTAAGAGAGCTTAAAACGACGACAAGATGTTATCCAAAATCCTTAAAAGAAAATATAATAAAAACTACTCTTTGGTCGGCTGAATTTACGTTGCCTCAAGCGGATGGATTTGCTTCACAAAAGGACATGTATAATACATTAGGTTGTTTTATACGTGTTCTGAAAAACATGGTCGATGCTTTATTCGCAATTAACGAAATATACCCAATAGGTGATAAACTTGCCATTCAGCTACTTTCAGGGACGAGAATTGTTCCTAATAATTTAGAGGAAAAGGTAAATGCTATTTTGACAACTAACGTTTTGACTTTGGATAAGAATTTAAGACTTCTTAAAGAATTATTTAAAGAGGTAATCGAAAAGACCAATGGTATATATCACCCGAAGTTTGATACCAAACGTATTTTTAATCGATAAATATTTATCGCAATTTTCTATAAACATCAAAAACTTATATTTCAATTGATATGATGGATAAATATTATCGTATGAAACAACACGAACTTGAAACTGCAATTAACGGAATGGAGTTTCAAGTCGATTACTCTATACAACGTATTGAAGCGGTTATACATCTCATTTTGAAATGCCTTTCCGAAGTAAAGGAACATATCTTGAAAAAAGGGTTTAAGGACAAAGAGGAAGAAATACGCTTTTTCAAACACCAAAAACCAATCCTTGTTTCTAAACTTATTTACTACAATTCCATTTACAAAATCGAGACAAAGAAACCTTATGGGTCGAAACCTATAAAAAAACACCTCAATAAGGAATTGAAAAAACTAAAAAGGTATTTTGATAATAATCTCGCTTTTTACAAATACTATCGTACCAATAACACTTCGCTTGATGAGAAAATGTTTGTACGGGGCAATCATGATATAAAGCTGTGTTTGGATACGGGTTACTTTCAGTCCGACCTCACATTTTCTACTTCGCATGATTACAAGGTCGCCAAGATAATAGCCAACGATTTGATACAGGTTTATATCGAAAACCAGTTGAACAATAAAGACCAAAAGGACAATCCAAAAGCCCCAAAGAAGCTGAACTGGACAGGTAGCAAAGTGGCAATAATAGAATTGATTTATTCCCTGCATTATCAAGGTGTCTTTGAAAATGGTAATGCTGATATAAGGCTAATTGCTAAGTATTTTGAGGATGCGTTTAACGTCAATTTGGGTAATTTTTACCAAACGTATTTGGAACTGCGAAACCGTAAGATGAACCCGACAAAATTCCTTGATACACTTCGGGAAACGCTTATCAAGAAAATGGAAGAGCAGGACGGAATATAAGATTTGGGCGTGCCACCGTCTGCATTTCAACACCGCACAACGGGCAATAGTGATAATGCAGACGGGTCGGGCTATCCGCTATATCTTTTGTGGATCTTACAGGATCACAAAAGGATGTCGCTTCTATCCCTCACGCTGTATACCGTTCAGGAACATTGGCTTTTATTTCCTTTTGGGTTTCCGCTTTTCAAATTCAAAAGAGACTTTGCCTATATCGTCCATTATGATATAGGCATTGAATTTACTGCACGACTTACTTTTCATGCCTTTGATAAGATTGGTCTTACCTTTGGTCACGAGGCTTTCTATATCGGCAATGCTCAAAGGCACTCCGCACACAGTGCGGAATTGAAGCCAACCGCACCCCTCATCGGGGCATTTTATAACCTTATTCCATATCAATAACTGATGGCTGTTGCATTTGGGGCAGGTCAGTTCGGGTTGCTTTTCTTTGGCAATGGTCATATCCAAAAGCTCCCGTGTAATGGAATTGGTATAGGCTTCCATATCTCTGTGAAAAGCATCTGCATCTGCCTCGTTGCTCTCGATTTTCTGCAACACCATTTCCCATTCGGCAGTCATGGCTACATCGGCAATCTTTTTGTCTTTTACAGCTTCGTAAACCTGCAATCCTTTGTCGGTAGGGATTAGCGATTTCTTTTCTCGCCGTATATAATCCCTTTTAAAAAGGGTTTCTATAATGGATGCTCTTGTGGCAGGTGTACCGATACCGATGTCTTTAAGAGCTTTGCGTTCGTCCTCGTTTTCTACTTCCTTTCCGGCATTTTCCATTGCAGACAACAGACCTGCCTCCGTGTAAAGCATGGGCGGTTTGGTCTTCTTTTCCAATACGGAAGCCTCTTTGATTTTCAGTTCATCACCGACCTTTAATTCCGGCAGTTCCTGTACGGGCCCGCTGTCGTCATCTGCAAATTTTTCTTTGATGCCACGCCATCCGGCTTCGAGGATTTTGCACCCTTTCAATGTGAAATCATGGTGCATAGCCTGCAATCCGATGTCGGTTATTTCTTTGGTACAGGCAGATGAAAGGGCTTCCAGTAATCGATGCGCAATCATATCATATATGACGTTTTCGTGTGCGGACAGTTCGGACGGGATTTTTTCTGTAATCAGCAGACCGTGGTGGTCTGTCACTTTTACATCGTTCACGATGCGTTTGTTGAAACGACCCCATTTCACTTTCCCGACCGCCTTTTTGCACGAAGGCCGTGCTTCCAAGTTCCTTACCAGTACAGGGATTTCCGACCACATATCTTCGGGAATGTATTTGCTCCCTGTACGTGGGTAGGTGATAAACTTCTTTTCGTACAGGATTTGGGCAATGTTCAATGTTTCCTCGGCGGTATAGGATGCTCTTTTGTTGGCTTCTTTCTGCAATCCCGTAAGGTCGAACAGCAAAGGCGGTTGCTCCGTAACCGTTTTGCTCTCGACTGCCGTAACGGTGGCTGTTCGGTTACGCTGAATGTATTTGAGCGTATCGTCAGCGAGTTTCCTCTCATTCCATTTGGTTTTGGAAAGGCTCTTAAAGTCCAAAAATTCTTTGCGGTGTTCCAACTGGATTTGAAAGTATTTTTTGATGGCAAAATCTCTGTTTTCCAAATACCGCTTGCAGACAAGGGCAAGCGTTGGCGTTTGTACTCGTCCGAGCGAGTATACGCCACGACCTGCCGAAATGCTTAATGCTTGCGAAGCATTGATACCCACAAGCCAGTCGGCTCTACTTCGTCCTTGTCCGGCTCTGTGCAGCCCGTCAAAGTCGCTTCCGGCTTTTAGGCTGTCTAAGCCCTGTTTAATCGCCTTTTCTGTGAGCGAGCTTATCCATAGACGTTCAAAGGGTTTACGGCATTTTAGGTACTCGTAAATGTACCTAAAGATGAGTTCGCCCTCACGTCCGGCATCGGTGGCCACGATAATACTATCGCATCTACCGATGACCTGTTCGATGGTTTTCAACTGTTTCAATGCTCCGCTATCGGGAACATAGCTTTTGTCCTTTTTAATCTTTCGTACCGTCAGTAAAAAAGGGTCGGGCAATATGGGCAGGGCTTCACGTTGGAAGCCCGACACCCCGTAATCTTCGGGCATCGCGAGTCCGACCAAATGCCCTAATGCCCACGTAACTTCATAGCCGTTCCCTGCGAGGTAGCCATCCCTTTTTTCGGTCGCTCCCAAAAGGGTAGCTATTTCTCTCGCCACACTTGGCTTTTCTGCAATGATTGCTTTCATAATGCTAATGGATTAAGTGTTGGACATTTCTCTTTGAGAAACCCCTCCGTTTTTTGTGAGAGGGGATTTCCAAAGAAAAATGTTTTTTATAGTGTTATCTTCTCACCCCTTTGGATTTAGCCGGAGCGTTAGGCTTATTCTGCCGTTGCTGTTGGGGTCTGTTTTTCGGCGTTTGTTGTTCCGGTTTCAAAGGCTCTCGGATGTTCTTGGTTGCCTCGTTGGTCTTTCCCTCGGAGTTGACGGCGACCTGTGTTTTGTGAGCCTCGGCAGGCTGTGCCTTGTTTTTCAGTGCATTGGGATTTCTAAAGCTGAAATCATATTTTCCTATTTCTTTGTTCAGCTTAACATACCCTTTGTACGGCTGTCCTTTTCCGTCTTTGAAATCCGACACATAAATAGTTTTGCCCTCCGTGAGTTGTTTGTACTGTTCATCCGAAAACTCTTTGCCACGGAAGATTTTCGGGTCTTGTTCCTGTGTTTGCTTGGGTGCTTTGTCGCCAAAAAGGTACTCTGGATATTTTTTGTCGGCGTTGAACTGTACATAGGCATTTTTGTTCGCACTGTTCTTAAAATCCAATCCCTCCAAATAGATGGCTTTCCCGTCTTTCAAATCCTGTTTTTGGTCTTCGGTCAGCTTTACTCCCTTAATTTCATCGGGTACTTTTATCCTGTCCTGCCGGAATGCGATAACCTCATTCGTTAGATGGTCAATACTGATAATGGACGGTATCTTTTCTCCGGTTTTGCGGTTGGTCAATTCCACTACACGCCCCATGTTTCCCGTTTTCAGCAGGTTCTCTTTGTCCTCTTTGGTAAACTCGTGACCAAAGAACGGGGATTTGAGGTTCGGCTCATGGCGGACACCGTACATCATAAGTACAGGTTTTCCGTCTTCACCGTCTTGAAAACCAAGCCTTGCATCCGAGCGCATAATAACCGCACCGAAATTGACACTTGTGGGATAGACCTTATTGGTTTTATAGCCTTTCAATAGCAAGTCCAACTGCCCGTCTTTTTCGAGCCTCTCCTGGTCTATCCCAAATTGCGCTAAATAATTCCAGTCCACATCTTCCGGCTTATAGCGGTAATCGTTTGTTTCTTGCGTTTTCTGCGTTTCGGGTGTTGTCTGTGGTGTTTCCACATCTTTTTTTGCTTCCTGTTGTTGCTCTTTTGGCTCTTTGACCTCATGCTTTGCCAAGACAGCCTCGCCCTCTTTAGTAGGGGCATCGACCTGTTTCTGCATTTCTTTGGCGGTTTCGACCGCTTCCTTTGCAGGTACTTTAAAGAATGAGAAATGGGTCGGGTCTTTTAGCTGTCGCCAAAAGTTGGAGAAGAAATTTGTAAACAAATCTCCTGCTCTGTCAACACGCATAAATTGGCTTTGGTTTTTCTTGGTGGCATCAACGGTTTTCAGATAGCCGTTTTCGTCAACACCTGTGACGGCTTGAATTTTCTTTTTCTCCTTGTCCATCACCAACAGCACATCCGAAAGCTGTTCGGGATATTGCTGTGGAATTTCGATTGCTTGTTCACTCATGATATTGATTATTTAAAGTTTACATTGTCCGAAAGTAATCCTCGTGGATACCCCATTTAATTATCCATCCTTGGACGGCGGTCGTTGTCCGGGATTGTCTTTAGTACGCCTTATAGGTGCATTAAAACTTTCCCTTATGAACTGGTGTACGTCCGATAATTTGTAATACAGCTTTCCACTGATGGTATAATACGGCAACTTGCCCGTGGAGCGGTAGCGTTGCAGGGAGCGATGGCTTATTTTGAGCATTTGCAGGATATCTTGATTGTCCAGTAACTCTTCACCATCTATACTTTGGCGTTCTCTCTTGATGTTGAGGACGTATTCTTTCATTATGTCGAAGCGTTCCATAATACGTTCCATCCATGCGATAAATTCCATTCTGTCGATGTTCATAACAATAACTTTTTAATGATTTCTACACCACAAAATTGGAGCGATTGGCGCAGGCTGTCGTCCAATACCTGTCTATCAAAAAGGCACTTTTTTCATTTTTTTACAATTCATGTAAAGTGCTTTTTTTAGGGGATTTCGGCACTTTTGGTCAATGGCTCGGTATGCCATCCGACCAATTTGCCGATAGACACATATCGGCAAATGCACAAAAAAAGGACAGCACCGATTGATGTTGTCCTCTTATTGGTAAGAAAAGATGAAAATTACAGGTTGTCTTCCCTGTCCATATATTCTTCTAAACTTTGTTTCAGTTGGTCTAAAAACAATGTCCGTGAGCCTGCACGGGTTTTCATTCGGTGGAAGCTATTATGTATGTCGTTCAGCGAAATACGGAAAAGGATTTGGAATACCATGCTTATTTTACGAATGCCTATTTTTCCATGAGAAATGGCATCGCAGGCATAGAGTGCATAAATCAATTCGATAAGGGCATTTTTTGTCTGTGTCCAAAAGAAGTCCTTTGTTTCTTCGTGTTGGAGCAATACATCGGGATTTTGTTCGGGGCTTAGTTTGGTCGTCAGGTAATTGTATACTAATTCGTTGGCTATGATTTTCGCCACTTTGTAATCAAAGTAGGTCGAAAATTTGGTGTCGATTTCAAATACGAAGCTGTTTAATCCATCATAGCAGTTGATGTTGCCAAGTGTAAAATATTGCTCGTCACGGTCAGTTCTGCCGGAACGGTAGTAGCGGTAAAAATCGGAATTGCAGACATGCTCGGTGTATTCCTGTTTGAGCTCACGCAGGTGCATAGCAAAATAACCTTCGTAGATATTTCCACTACTTGCAGGGCATGCACTCTCAATCCTAAATACCTTGTTGTAATAGATGAGTTTGCCCAGAACGGTCGGCTTTATCTGCTTAAAGAAAAGTATCTCATCCTCTTTATTCGTGAAGCCGTCTTTCACTATATCTTCTTTCACATCGCCAAGAAGTTCTTTTAAGTGAATTGTCATCCCATAAGCCTCGTCCATAAAACTTGATGTTTCAGCCGACAATTTCTGCTCCTGTTTCTGTATGTCGGAGACTATTTTGTGTAATAGGTGTCTCATAATACTAAGGGTTTAAAATGAAGCCAATATGCCTCCGCAAAATTTGCGATTAGTACCGAGCTTTTTTCATGAGACAGAACGAAGTCAGGGAAGATTTTTTATTGATTACAGGATTAGTCAGGCTTTGGTTCATATCATCATCGGTAGTGTTATATCACGTTAAATTCGTAAATTGTCATGGTATATATTCAATTATGAAAACAAAGGCTTGCGTAATATAAAACTAAGACAAGGTGATGATATATCACGACTAAACTATATATAGATTTTTAAATATGAAGCTTGTTACGAGAGACAATCTTGAAAGTTGGGCGAATACCACCTTTTCTAAAGCGACCTTACCATACTTAATTTCAAGGTTGATAAGAGCGACAACTCCCACAAATACAAAAGTGAATCTTCCATCAGGGAGTGCAACATACATAGGAGGTTGGGATGGAGTTGTTAATTGCGAAATTGACACTGCTTTTGTACCCAGGGGGATTTCATTATGGGAATTTGGAACTACGGATGATTGTAAAGGCAAGGCAGATGACGACTATGATAAACGGAAGAAAAACCCTGATGGGTATAATCCAAGTGATTGCATTTTTATATTTGCGACACCAAGATTATGGTCGAAAAAAAGTAAATGGGTTAATGCCAAGAAAGCAGAGAATTATTGGAAAGATGTCATTGTCTATGATGCAGTAGACATTGAGCAATGGTTAAATAATGCTTTATCCGTTTCACGATGGTTTGCATCCCAAGACGGTGTAGGAACATATCCATTTGACGGAATAATGACTGCTGATGAATTTTGGGAAGAGTGGTCAATTGGTGGAAAAAAGTTGGTACTCCTCCCTGAATGCATAATTTCAGGAAGAGAGTATGAAAAGAACCAACTATTGTCCGCTTTGCAGGGAGAACCAACTATTAAAGGAGTGAAAGCCTCGACAAAAAATGAAGCTACTGCTTTCATTATTGCTTGTGCGAAGACATTCCCTATCGAAGAGGCAGATAGGTTTTTTTCCAAATCTCTAATCGTGGATACAGAGGGAAATTTTCGGGGAATAAGAATAAATACTAATTCGCCTTTAAATCTTATTCCAAGATTTGATGATGCCCAACCACTTTATTCTGCAGTTTCGAAAGGTCACCATGTTTTGGTTCCGTTAGGTGCTGATGACGAGTTTAATCAAGAGACCATCATTTTGCCAATTGTCGACAAATTCGGACAGGTGAAATCTTTAGTAGAGAGTGGTATCCCCGAAACGGACGCCGAAAAGTTTTCCCGAGAAGCGGGAAGAAACATTACTATCCTGAAAAAACTTCTCGGATTCCCTTATACCAAAGCAAAATGGATGGAAAACGAAAACATTCGTGAAATTGTCCCTGCATTATTAATTGGAAGATGGAATGAAACATTTATTGGTGACATCGAGCTGGTTGAAAAGTTGTCAGGTCAAAAATATTCTGAATATGTTGTTACGCTAAATAGATGGAAAAACTTTGAAGAATCTCCCATTATTCAAATTGGCGAGACTTGGCGATTAACTTCTCCGTTGGATTTATGGACAAATTTATCATCTGTTCTCACCCCCAAAGATTTTGAAGACCTTCAAGAATGTTTTGGATTAGCGTTTAGAAATGGTAATCCAACGATTGAACCCGAAGATGAAAACAGCTTTTCTGCATATTTTTCGAAAAGGAAAAAATATTCTAAATGGTCAAGAGAGGGGTTGGTTCAGTCTTTAATTTTAATAGGAAGATTAAACGACGTAAAAATTTCCAATCTGAAAAATCCTCAAAGTTTTGTTGATGCTTTAATATTTGACTTACTTGATAATGCAAGTGGAGAAATGTGGATATCCGTTGACCACGAATTACCATTAATAGCAGAGGCATCACCCGAAAGCTTGCTGAGTGCTGTCAAAAAGTCTTTAGCTAAAGAACAGCCCGAAATCATGGATATGTTTATGGAGGAAGATGGATTCATTGATAAAACCAGTCATCATACAGGATTATTATGGGCTCTTGAAAGTTTGGCTTGGTTGCCAGAATATTTGTTGGATTCGAGTTTAATTTTACTCACCTTATCAAGCCTTGACCCTGGGGGACGATTGTCTAATAGACCATCAAACAGTATAGCCGAAATCTTTAAACCATGGCATTATCAAACGCTTGCTTCATTTGACGAAAGAATGAAGGTTTTGAGATATATCACAAAAAAAGAAAGAAAGTCGGGCTGGTCTCTCTTAATAAGAATGTTGCCTGACCGTCACGGTATTGCCCACCCAACTCACAAGATGCGTTGGCGTATATTTGATAAGAATATAAATTTGAGTTACACCTACGAAGAGATATGGAAAACTCATTCCGAAGTTATTGAAATGCTGATATCAATTTTCGATAATGATGAATTTAAATTTGCGCAACTCATAGAGGAAATTCCAAATCTCTCTTCACAAGATAGAAAGCGTGTATTAGAATGGGCAGAGAGTATTTACGAAAATGTTGAACAGATAGATTTTTCATCTTGGGAATGCATAAGAAAGATATTAAATCAACATAGGTCTCATCCTGATACGGATTGGGCTTTACCTGAATCAGAGTTGGTTAAATTGGAAGCTCTTTATAACAAACTTCAGCCGACGGATACTATTAACAAGTATATATGGCTCTTTAATGATCACTGGCCGGACTTTCCCGGGGGATTTAAATATGTGGAAAATGATTATAAGGAACGACATATACAACAGCAAAACCGTCTTAATGCTGAAAGAGAAAAAGCTATAATTATTCTTCGTGAGGAATTAGGTTTAAGTAGAACATTAGATTTACGTAAAAAGGTTAAAGAACCGTGGCACTTAGGTAGTGCTTTAGCTGGTATCATTTCCACTCAAGACGAGGTTTTAAAAGTTTGTGAATGCCTAAACGATGATAAAAGCACGATAGGCTTTATTCATAATTTTATCTATCAAAAGTCTCGCCACGAAAACTTTGATTGGGTAAAATCATTGATTTTGGATTTACAAGAACATGGTTATAGCAACAAAGCAATATCCAATGCTTTAATACCATTAAATCAAAATCAACAATTGTGGGATTTCATTACATCTTTGAACGAAGAAATTGAGAATGAATATTGGCAAAATGTCAACCCAAATTTTTACGGAGTTTCCGATAGCGAAAAAACGTTTGGGATAGATAAGCTTTTAAAATACAAGCGCTTTTTTTCTGCCATTGATGTTTCTAATCACTTTATAGATGAACTACCAAGTAATCTTCTTTCCGAAATACTTTTTAAGGCGGGAACAGAAGAAGCGAATGAAGCACCACGATTTAAAGGATATGAGATTGAACGGATTTTTGAAGAACTTGACAAGCGAAAAGATATTGATAAATCTACGCTAATTAGATTGGAATGGCTATTTCTACCAATATTGGATTCTTACGGCACGAGACGGAATCCTAAAGTTTTAGAAGAAGAATTGGCTAATAATCCCGAGTTTTTTATCGAAATTTTAAAATGGGTTTATCTACCAAAAGATAGAGCACTATTGGATAGAGAAAGAGAGGGACTTTCTGATGATTTAATTCAAAGCAGAGCGAAACAAGCCTATCATTTACTTCATTCTTGGAAGAAAATACCGGGTATGAGAGAAGATAAATCCATAGATACAACAACATTGCAAGAATGGGTTCTTACGGTAAGACAATTGGCAAAAGCAGTTGATAGATTAGAAGTTGCCGATTCCGAAATTGGGAAGATATTGGCTCAATATCCTGAAAACATACCTGAATGGCCACAGGAAACTATATTTCAAATCATTGAAGATGTTAATACACGTAGTATTAAGAGTGGTTATTCTACAGCCATGTTTAACAAAAGAGGGTCAACTTCAAGGGGGCCATACGATGGAGGGAATATTGAACGAGTAAAAGCCCGTTATTTCGAAAAATTAGAAACCGATTTCAAGTACAAATACCCAAACGTTGCTGAAATATTTAAACACATGAAACAAGGATATTTGGAGGATGCTAAGAGAGAAGACGAAGAAGCCCAACGTAACAAATTGGAATATTAAAGTTTTCTATTTTTTGATATATTCAATCGTTGTTTAGGTTGATTAACATCCACATCGTATTGATATGGACTTTCTTTCAATTGATTTAATCGCCTCAAATCTTCCAAAAAAGAGTTCGAGTTCTGTACCAGTGGGTTCACAAAAAACTAGCCTCGATATCATCATGATATCGAGGTTTTTTATTATTACTAGGTTCTTTCTAAATGATTAAATAGTTTGTGATATCCTATTAATAGTATTTTTTA
>Ga0209075_1002414_pt1 | contig 16476 bp, 10 predicted proteins | sample Stecom2011_FD_187523 | JGI IMG/M metagenome (GOLD analysis project Ga0209075, IMG submission 187523) | Agricultural soil microbial communities from Utah to study Nitrogen management - Steer compost 2011 (SPAdes) (version 2) | ecosystem: Environmental > Terrestrial > Soil > Agricultural land...
GATGTCAAAGTGACCTGTGTTTTCCTTGTTTGCAGTTGAATAACGCATCAATGCTTTTCCTTTTACAAGAGGATTCTCATCTGATGAAAATTCAGGTCTTATTGTTTGAAAGCTCATTACTCCACCCACGGCGTCACTTCCGTAAATAGTAGAGCTTGATCCAAATAATATCTCTGCACTTTCCATTGCGAAAGCATCTAGAGAAATAACGTTTTGAACGTTTCCTCCTCTGAAAATCGCAGTGTTCATTCGCACGCCATCAATAGTGTACAGCAAACGATTTGTTGAAAACCCTCTTATCATTGGGCTTCCTCCTCCTTGCTGACTCTTTTGAACAAAGACATCTCCAGAAACAGCAAGTAAATCTGCTGCTGTCTGCGGATTGTGAAAGGCAATATCCTTCGCTTTTAAACTGCTGACTTTGTATGGAACATCAGAAGATATTTGACTCCACTTGTTAGCTGAAATCACCACCTCATTCATCATGAAGAAACTGGGAGCCATTTCAATAACAAAGTCTTTCGCTTCTATTTCTGAATAGTTAAACTCTAATGGTTCATAACCATAAAGTCTAAAGATAATGTCATTCAACCCTTCAAAAGGAGAAATGTCAACTTGTCCATTTGAATTTGTAATCAACATTTTTGTTGAACCTTTGCTTCCTACTTGAGCAAATTCTATTGGTTCTTTAGTTGTTTTATCAATAACAGTGACTTCTTGTGCCATTGATAAGGAAGTACTAAATAGTACTCCCATTAATATGATCAATCTCATATAATGTTTTTTATTTAAAAATATAAATCTAGTACGCAGTATTAAACTTCAAGTTTTCGAAGAAATAAAGCGTTTATAATTGTATTATTTTAAGCAAAAATACGAGGAGGAGGAGATAAGGGTTTAATTGCTCTTGTTGAAAATTTGATTTTAAAATCCGAAAATGGACCGCTTAATAGCTCCTCTTTAAAAGGATGACTTATGACCACTTGTTGATTTTCAAAAAGCATTGATTTGATAACAAAATTGATGTAATTTGTTCTTGATTGTTCTTCAGGATTTTGATTAATTAAAGCATTCGTAAGCTGGGCAAGCTTCCTATTTAGTTCAGTTTCTTCATGATCCCACCATAAATCATACTTCACAGAGTCTTCACTGTAATAGCGTGTGACAATGTCATACATTTCGCCTTGGTATTCAAACTCCTTACTGTGTATCCATTTCAATATTATAGCGGTGTCTTTCTTAGCAAATGTAAACTGTACTAATTCATCTTTTGGAATCCCTTCCATTAAGCGGTGTTTTACAGACTTTCTTACCGCTGATTTTTCAAAATTCAACCAACCATATACTCCAATAAAAGGAAGCGTAAGCGCTAATATGAAAAGTATTGGAATACGTTGCTTCATGACTACAAATATAGTAGACAAAAAATAAATACTACCATATAGGATAGTCTAATCTAATGTTTTGAACACGTGTTGTAGGAACTTGTTTCCCATGTGAAAGCTTTCCTACTTTGTCAATTAGGTAGTTTTGTAATTCAGAAAGCATAACTACTCCATTGTTATCAAGGTCTGCTGTTCGATTGGTTAACCCATTAAGCAAGCAGTATGTGAATAAACCATTCTTCCAATCATCACCTTCCATTGCAAACTCGACACCTCCAGCACTTGAAATTACAGTTGCTCCAGTTCCTTTTCTAATATCCGCAAAAAGTAACCTAGCCATTTTTCCAGCCGATGCTTTTGAATCAGATCCTTCTTGTAAATTAGGACCGACCGCTCTAAAGGTAACATCTTCAAATCCTATTTCTTCTTCGGTGTTCTCTGCCAATGTTACTTCATCTTCTGAGACCTCTCCAGAGTGGCAAGTATCCATTATTAGTAACTTCTTAACGGCTGCAATTCCTGAGAGAATGTCTTCCAAATTAGCATATGCTAAACCTCTTGTTCCTGGTTGTAAGAAGTTGATGTCGTATGTTCCATAATAATATGCATACTCACTATCAAGTACACCGTGTCCAGCAATATAAAATATAACTTGATCGTTTCTTCCAGCGCTATTCAAAAATAATTTAAGTTTTTCGAAAGCTTCTTTTTTAACTTCTTCATCTGTTAAAATATATGTTTTTACATTTCCATAAATGGAGCTTTCAGCAGTACCATTAAACAGCTGGTTTAAATCTTTTGCATCTTTAGCAGCATAGTTTAAGCTGAATCTGCTGTCTTTATATTTTGAGGTTCCTACAGTAATAAGAAACAAGTTAGGTTTATCTGTTCTTGTACAATTAACCGTTATGCTTTCTGCTAAACTTTCTTGATTCTCAGTATCAATCACAAAAACATTGATTTTATTCACTCCACTAATCAGTTCTAATGGAATTTCCCCATTATACGATTTCGTAGAAATAGACTTTGTGAATATAGGTACGTTGTTAATTGTGATTTTTATGTCTTTTAAAGGGTGTGTCTTCGAAACTGCATTAATTTTTAATTTAATTGTACTTTCATTTTGAATATAGGGGAGTGCACTTTTGTTTTGAATAGTTAATTGTGGCAAAGCAGCAAAATCAGGTGTTTTTGAATCTTTTAAATTAAGCTTAGCCAAACGTCGGTCGTGTGCTTGACGATATAAGTCGATGTACTCCGTATCTGGACATTTAAGTGATTTTAACACTAAATCCGGACGGTTGTAATAAGCATCAAACTGTTCGAAAGGATATGCATTCCTACCTACTCTGAAAGAAACTAAATCAAACCCTTCTCTATCTACTTTATAATAGTTTTGGTCTGTTTTTATAATTGTATTTTCTCCCTCCCCAATAAAAGTAGCGAGTAGCGTACCGTTTTCAGCGTCAATGATTCTAAACTCTCCGTTTTTTAAGGCAATACCCACATAGTTTCTAAGCGAAGCATCAACGTCATTAATTAAATTCGATTGGATATCAAATTTGTAAATTTCATTAGACTTTAAGTTTTCAATATAACCAGAGTTATCATCAAATCCAATCATATAATCTTGTGGCGTTCCTAATGAATAAGGCTGTCCCTGCATTTTCAACTTTGTGGTTCCTAGAATACTGAAATTATTAATATCATAACCTCTTACACCATCATGACCGTTTAGATATACAATATCTCCATTTTTTGAGTAGGTAACAAAAGCATTTTTCCCAGCCCTAAATATGTTTGAACCTTCTGTTTTATAGATGTTGCTAAAATTACTGTTCCATACAAATATTTGACCTCTTCCCGTACAAACCACAAAGTTTTTTCCTTCTGGATGGTAGGCAATTGATATCGCATTATTTAAGAACTCATAAGATGCGTCTTCGTTCTCTGTGTTTAATTTTCTAAGAAGTTTACCCGTGCTTAATTCAACGATAGAGACAGCTTCGTTTCCTGCTCCCAAACAAATTAAATATTTCTCACTAGGATCAGTTATAAAATCATTAATTCTCTCCTGTTGATGCATTGCATAATATTCATGCTTTAGGCTTTTATCTTTTAAGCTATAAATACGAACCTCATCCTTTTGGAGTTTGGTAATTAGGTAATTTCCTTGAGATGAAAACTTAATTAAAGTTGGTTCTTTTCTGATTCCTTGGTTGACCGTTCTTCTAACTGTAGTTTGAACTAATTTGTCTTTAAGATTATTTAGCCTGAACGGATTGATGTCTTTTTTATCTTCCTTCGTTAAAAGTTCTATTTTTTGTTCTTTTAACGGTTCTTTAAGCTCATAGTCCATTATTTTCTCTGCAAAATCCATGTCCCAAATACTTAGTCCTGTTCCTTCACCAAGTATGGCGACCCAATTTTTTTTAGGGTGAAAGGAAAAGCTAGTTACTGGATTAACGGTTCCCCTTAGTTCACTAATCAATCCATTTCGTTCAATGTCCCAAATCTTTATGCTGTTTTCATCTTGTTTGTTGTTTATTCTAAATTGTTTAAAACTTGAGGAAGCCAAAATACTTCCATCAGGAGAAAATTCTATCACTCTTATTTCTTCAGCAGCGATTGTGTCTAAAAGCTGTGTTACTAGATCTCCTTTTAAGTTATATATAGAAACCTGGTTTTTTTCAGAAATATACGCCACTAAACCTTTTCCTGCAAAACCTTTTCCATATTGAGTTCCTAAGGTTAGTCCCTTGAGTAGTTTTATAGTGTTTGTTGCAGTTAGTTCATTGAGCATGATTTCAGTGACAGAACCATTGTTATTAATGGCTAAGAGTAAGTTCTTGTTGAAGTCAATATCAATACTTTGAAAACTAACTTTATCAAAAGACTTTTGAACAATATCCTCTGTGTTTTCCCAATTTATTTTAGTTAATTGGCCACTACTAGAACCAATATAAGCATAGTCCTTACTTGAAACTCCACAGGTCGCAGTACCAGAAATTGAGTATGTTTTAATTCTTTTAAAACCCTTGTCATAGAGCACCATTTTACCTAATTGTTCTATGAGTATTTTGTGGTCATTAAATACAATTAGCTGACTGGTTTTTTCTAATGTTGTTGAGTCGGCAATACTCCAATTGTTAAGGTTCCAACGAATAACTTTGTTGTCTTGGTGAACACTAACTAGTTCACTGCCATTTGAGTTAAAAGCAAATGTTGTAACGCCTTCATCGTGTCCTTGTAAACTTCCTATTATTTTTTCTGAAGCAATATGCCATATGTGAATACTGGGGTCGTCTTTTGAAATATTAGCGATGTATTGTCCATCAGGACTGAACTTGAAATCAGTAATGACACCACGTATTCTTTGTTGTGTTATCAGTTCAGCTTGTTGAGCATAGACACCAATTAAAGAAGTTGTTATGAACAGAAAGGTTAAAAAGTATCTCATTGCAAATAGTTTTATTCAAATTTATTTAAAAATAAGAATTAAGAGTTAAATCTGAGGTGTTTATGAAAGATAATCATTATTTAAGTTCGTTTTTATTGAAATATTTTTCACCTTTAATTATATTTATTATCTCTTAAAAATGCTACTTTTGGTTTGTATAAATGAACAAATATTATGGGTAGAGCATTTGAGGTAAGAAGAGCTGCTAAGGAAAAAAGAAGTGGGAAGATGTCTAAAATTTTTCCGAAGCTATTGAAGGTAATTACAATGGCTGCAAAAGAAGGCGGTGAAGATCCAGACATGAATGCTTCATTAAGAACAGCTATCCAGAATGCCAAAGCGCAAAACGTACCTAAAGAGAATATAGAAAAAGCAATTGGACGTGCGTCTGCTCAAGATGTAGCAAACTATGAATTGGTTAATTATGAAGGTAAAGCTCCTCACGGTGTCTTAGTTTATGTTGAATGTGCTACAGATAATACGACACGAACAATTGCGAATGTCAAGTCCTATTTTAATAAAGCTGGTGGACAAATTGTACCCAATGGTTCAATTGAATTTATGTTTAATCGCAAAGCTGTTTTTGAAATTGAAAAATCTGAAGGTTTAGATATCGAAGAATTAGAATTAGAGCTTATCGATTTTGGATTGGAAGAAATTGAACAAGAAGATGATGGGTTGATTCTCATTTATGCCGATTATACTAGTTTTGGGACACTTCAAAAAGCCTTGGAAGAGAAAAACATCGAAGTTGCTCAGTCTAGTTTAAAACGATTTCCTACTGCTCCCATTCACCTTACGGAAGAGCAAACTATAGAAATTGAAAAACTCCTTGATAAAATCGAAGAGGATGATGATATCCAACAAGTGTTTACGAACATTGATTAATTAAGACTTTATCAATATTAAGATTTGACATTATCCAACAAATCAAATATCTATTGTTAGCAACATTTTAACAGCTTGTAGTCTGTTGTGTTTTTGTGCCGTAAATTAGCTACATGAATTTTGTCGACATTATCATTATTGTACCTTTAGTTTATGCTGCTTGGGTTGGCTTTAGAAAAGGTTTGATCATAGAGGTTTTTACTTTGTTGGCATTATTGGTAGGTATTTATGCTGGAATTCACTTCTCTGATTGGACCTCAAAGTTAATTGTAGACAATATCGAAATGGAAGTAAAGTATCTTCCAGTCATAGCATTTACGGTTACATTTTTAGCAGTTGGAGCAATGGTTTTCTTTGCTGGGAAGATGATTGAACGGATGTTGAAAATGGTAAATCTAAGTCCAATTAATAAAATTCTTGGTCTTTTTTTCGGGGTCATCAAAATGGTTTATACACTTTCAATCTTAATTATCTTAATAGAAACATACGATGAGAGAGGAGGGTTTATCCCAAAAGATTTAAAAGAAGAATCATTGTTCTATAATCCTGTAAGAATTACTGCTTCTGCAACAATTCCAGCTATTGAAGAAAGCTCTATATGGTTAAAAAACAGTGTAAACTCAACACTTTTTGAAGAGTATGATATAGATCTCGATGAGGTACAGGAATTAAAAAGAACAGCAGATAGTCTAGGACTTACTTTAGATGATTTGAAGAGATTCAAGAAGAAACAAGATTCACTAGGTTTGAATTAATATAGATTTGAGAAATATCCTACATTTTATTTTAATTGTTAGTTTCATAATGATGGACACACTGACATATTCACAAAAGTCAGAGAGAAAACCGCTTATTGATTTAAGTGTAAGGAAACTTGGACCCTACTTTGGACTTCAGCAAGGTCGTTTTACAGTGGGAGAAATTGGGATGGAACTCCAATATAAAAACATCAAAATTAAAAAACCTAAAACTCATGGTTTCCATACAGGACTCGAATACAATATCCCTAACAATGCTTTAGGTTTAAACTTGGGTTATTGGCATAAACCCGGAAGAGTTGATTTGACATACGGGTTTGATGTGGCCTTGCGTTCCAATTTCAACGACACACGATTTGGGTTTTCTCCTGTAATTGGATACAAGCTTTTCGGCTTTCACCTTCGGGCAGGTTATATGTTTTTAACACCTTCAACTATTTTTACAGAAACCAATAACCTGTTTATTAACCTGAGATTTATCTTAGTGAATAACCGTAAAGTTCAATGGAATAAAAGGAATAAGAAAAAGTAGACCCTTCTTGTGTTCTACTTTTCAAACGCCTAAACTATTATAGTTTACATTTAAGGAGTAGCTGAAGTTGACTAAAAATAGGGTTCCATTTCCTTTGAAATTGTATCTCTTAATTTAGTTAATCGTTTTGCATATTCAGAAAGCTTTTCCTGTCTTTCAGTAACCGGGTTCCACGGTTTAACAGGTTGCGGGTTTCCATCTTTATCTACAGAAACAAATACAATTACACAATGTGTTGTCTTTTGGAATCCTGAATCAGCTAAGTTTTTAGAAAAAACATCTACAGCAATATGAATACTCGTATTTCCTGTATGAATTACGTAAGCATCAACTTTTACTAAATCGCCAATGCTAATTGGTTTTAAAAAACGAATTCCACCTACATAAACAGTTACACAATATGTTCCAGACCATGTTCTAGCACAAGTATAAGCTGTTTGATCAATCCACTTCATTACTGCTCCACCATGCACCTTACCTCCAAAGTTTACATCTGAAGGCTCACTGATAAATTGAAATGTGACTTTATTGTCTTCCATTATTTTGTTTTTTCAAGCAGATTTCTACTTGACTTTTTTTAATTATCTACCACCTCTAACATTAACACCATCTCTGCTTGCAGGTTGTCTTGGCGCTGCTTTTTCATCGTTTCTTGTCGGTATTTCTCTTCCTGATGGAGCTTCCTTTACATCTGGTTGGCCCTTAATAATTGGTGTCTCTTTTAGATCTGGCTTTTTATTAATATTTGGAATGTCTTTTCGAACATTTGGCTTTTTAACATTGTTGTTTTCTGTTTCACATGGACTTTTAGGCTTTGTGTTTCCTTTACCAAACATTGGTACTCTCCTCGATTCCACACAAATATTCCATTTTCCTTTGCTGCCAGCTTTGTTTTTCCCAATATCAACTGTTACGCTTCCTATGAAGTGATAGAAATTGTCTTTTACTAAGGGGTAATCACTCCCGTTTACAGTAACAGTTCCATTTTCTGCAGCTTTGAAATAAAGAGATTTAACCACACCTTTATAAACATAATTAGAGTTTGTCATTAAATCACTTCTGGTTACCGTGCCTGCATCTGTACTTAAACAAAAGTCAGACGTAAGGGAACCTAAGTCAATGTTTACACCACACCCCTGTGGGATTTCATAGTTGATAATATACTTCTTTTCAACAGTTCCACACTTATTGGTTAACTTAATTAAGTATATGTTTTCACCTTCATCAAGTTGTATGTTGTTTGAAAATGAAGTTGTAATACTATTGAAAATATAGTTCGACTGTTCTTTTCCGTTAAGGTAGACTTTGATTCCACTTGTGTTTTCAAGGTTTTTCAATTGTCCTTGAACATTAAAGTTATTACTCTCTGTTTTGGTTGTATAATTTCCAGGTGAAGTAATACTAATAGAAGGCTTAATACATGGTAAAGGCTTGCTAGGCTTTACTTGAATTCCTCCTGTTTCTTTAGCTTTCTCTCTTATTCTTTCAATTCTTGCAGTCGCTTGGTCTGAACCAAAGTCATTTCTCACATTAATAATGTAAGTATTCATCCCGAATATTAAATTACTTTCATATTGGACAGTCCCTAATGTAGAGTTAAAAGAATAGTTGTTTCCATTTACAAGCTTTCCATTAAAGTAAAGTTCAATACCACTTTTTTCAGTGATGTTCTCAACTTTTGCTACCATTTTAAAGTTGGGTAATTCTATTGGTTTTTGCGTTGCGTTTGGATATACAAAATTCACTACAGGTGGTTTTCCAACAGTTTTCTTTCTTAGAATAATTTGAGTCTCTGCTATATCACTTCCAAATAGATTTGTCACTTTTATATTTATCCTGTTGTTTCCTTCCGTTAAGCTTGGGTTTAAATTAACAAGCTTTGTAGAACTGTTAAAAGTAAAGTTTGAAGTTTTAACCCCATTGATTTTTACTTCTATTTGTTGTTTTTTATCAATGTTTAGTACCTGTGCTATTACCGCTGTAATTAGTTCCTCAGTTGTATATGGATTTGTGTTCGGAGTTATAAACTTAACAGTTGGAGGAGGACCTGTAATACCGGTATCGTTTCCGCCAACACGATAAATAACTTGAGTTTGATCTGTGTCTTTTCCATAAGGATTAGTTACTTTAATGCTTATTGTATTACTCCCTATAATTAAGCCTTGAGAAAACTGAATAAGTTTTGTAGTACTGTTGAATGAAAACGCAGTTGTATTTACTCCATTCACCTTTACCTCAATTTGACTTTTATTATTAATGTTTTCAACTTCAGCTATAATATTTACTGATTCTTGATTCGTATTATAAGGATTAGTGCTAGGAGCTAAAATCTTTACTTTAGGAGGATTATTATCTACTTCTCCACGACGGTATATGATTTGTGTTTCATCTGCATCCTTACCATATGGATTTACTGCTGTTATTGTTATTGTGTTTGTACCTAATGTTAAGCTCGCACCCAACTCTACCAATTTTGTAGTTGTGTTGTAAATGAAATTTGTTGTGCTAACACTGTTAATCTTAACATCAATTTGTTGTTTAGAATTTACGTTTTCAATCTTAGCCACAACCTTTTCACTAGCTTGAGTTGTTGTATATGGCTTCAAGCTAGGTGTTGTTATTTTAACAACTGGAGGGTATCCAGTATTGTCATTTGCTTCACGTGTGTATATAATTACTGCTTCGTCTTGAGCTGTTCCTCCTTCATTTGTACCTACAATTTTAAATTTATTTATCCCTGGGTTTAGTCTCAAGTTTGCGTTGAAGTTAATGTTCCCGCTTGGACTAAAACTAAAGTCAGAGAATGGCTGGTCATTAAATGTTACAGTCAATTGGTTTCTCGCACTAATATTTTGAATGTCTGCTTTAAGAATGTAGTTTAATTGGTTGACAGTGTGTGGTCTAAATACAGGGTCAACAATGTTTACTTTTGGTGGATTAGATCGATCGTCTACTTTTCTTTCGTAAATAATAACAACCCTATCACTGTCAGTTCCATCACTGTTTGTTCCTACTAAAGTGAAAACATTTTCACCAAGATCAAGATTAACTGAGCTTTCAAAACGTTGTGCCATAGGGTTAAATATGAACGTGCTATGGTTTTCTCCATTGCGGGTAAACCTAAGCTGATTCGCATTGTTTATAAATTGTACATTCGCTCTGATTGCAAAAGTAGGAGTACTCGTTCTGAATGGCGTGCTTGAAGGATTGTTAAAAGTCACAATTGGTGGTCTTTTACGACCTGGGTCATCAGTGCCTGACTCATTTTCAATTGCTGGCGTTTGTGGTTTTGTTGGCGGAATGTATGGGTCATTCTTTTGGGGTACACGATCTTTCTTACTTGATTTTAGATACCATTTTAAATAAAGTCCTGAGTAGTGGTAAATATCATTTTCGAATTTGTCACTTGGCATTCCATCTTGGTTAAGCGTTGTACCATCAAAATAATCAGCTAAAAAGAAAGTAGATTTATGTTCTAATCCAATGGATAAACGGCTGTTAACATAGTAGCCAATTCCAAAGCCAAGACTTGGAAGAATATTTGTTTCAAATCTTTCATTATCATAAAACTCACCCGCTTCGTTTTTGTCTAGAGCAACTGTATAGTCTTTATCTATGATGTTTCCGTTTGGACTCTGGTTGTATGGGTATATAACCCCATTAGATAGATTATCAGTTTTCTTTAATAAATCTCCTTTAGTTCTTGTAGAAGTTACTCCAATTCCAGCAAAAATATAAGGATCAAAACCAGTTCTTTCTTTAAATCTATTGGCATGAATAGAAAGCTCTAAAGCAACGCGGTGTTGTGTAGCTTTAAAGTTTTGAACTGTATATCCTAATGTGTCATAAAGTGCATTAACTGCATGGTTGTTTTGAATAGCACTAGTGGTATCTCTATCTTGACCATACCAATTACCACCTAAATATCTAAAACGAATATCAAAAGAGACAGCTTTTCCGTAATCTTGATTTAGGGTTCCTCCAAAAATAAAGCCGGCACCCAAAGGCAAACGATTCTTTACGTTTTTCACATCTGAAGTATGCCAAGTTCCCCCTGCATTTATTCCGAAAAATAACTTAGAAGTATTTTCATAATCGAATCTTTGTGCATTTCCTTGAAAAAGAAAACCTAATAATAAAGCAGTTGTGAGTAATATTCTTTTCATAACAGTAATTTTAATAATCCATGACAGAATTTGTGCCAAACTTTATTTTACTAATTTATTACAAAAATAATTCAATTCTTCACTCATTCAACTTTTTAGGTCATCAACCCTCAAAGCTCTGGTATAAATTAAAAGTTTTAATCAGAGATTTGACATAAATACTAGTACCTAATAGTGATTATGTATAGATCACAAGAAATAATATTAATCAATAACATAAATTAATTTTATCTTCGTTGTTAAGAAGTAAAGTAACATATTGCATAGATGCTAAAAATTAAACAGATTTCTTTCTTTCTTATGCTGATTAGCGCCTTTGGTGTTATTGCTCAAGAGGATTATAATAATTGTGCGAATGCACTTGAGTTATGTCCTAACACTTCTTTTTCTCTCAATAACATCAACGCAAATGCTACAGTTTGTAATAACTGTGAAGATGATTTCAGCTTTTGTTTTGCAGGAGAAAATACTATTTGGATGACTTTTACGACAAATGATATAGGTGGTACGGTTACGATTGATTTTAGCAATATTGTATTTGAAAACATAGCAGGTCAAGGAAATGCACTGCAGGCAGCTATAATTGAAGCGACTTTACCTTGTATTTCCTCTTCTTATAGTTTAATCTCTAATTGTGAGGACAATGGAACAGGTAACTTTTCTTTAGACGCTACGGCTTTACCTCCTAACACTACATACTATGTTGTTGTTAATGGAGCGATGGGAACTACTGATAATGCAGAAGCTACTTTTGATGTTTTGCTAAGTGGAGTTGGGGTAGACAGAAGTCCTTTGTTTTCTATTGGAACTAATAGCAGTACTGTTTGTCGAGGAAACACGGTCGTATTTTTTGCTTACACTAAGTTTTGTGATGACAAATCGGTATTTGATTGGTATTTAAATGGGGATTTGCTCGCAAGTACGTTAGACTCTATGTTTATTTTTTCAGAACTATCAAACAACGATGTTGTTTCAGCAAAGGTTTCTTGTTTTACACAGTGTAGAGATACTTTAACCAGCAATAGTATTGGCTTCACTGTGTTAGATTTTTTAGTTGATGCAGGTCCTGATTTAACAATTAAAAGAGGTGAGAGTATTCAATTGGAAGGTCAAACTACGGGTGTAAATATTTCTTGGAGTCCATCCTATAATATGAGTGATGCATCTGTTATAGATCCTGTTGTAAACCCAAATGAGACAACTACTTATTTTTTAACTGTGGATAATGGAATATGTTCCATAATCGATGAGGTTACTGTTTTTGTAGAGGATGGTTTAGAAATTCCAAACACCTTTTCCCCGAATGGAGATGGAATAAATGATACATGGGATATATTAGGAATTGAAGAATATCCAGATTGTAATATTCAAATATTTACCAGATGGGGTCAATTGGTATACCAAACTACCGGTTATTCAAAGGAAAAGCGTTGGGACGGAAACTCTAAATCGGGGAAAGAAATGGCAGCAGGAGCATACTTCTATGTTATTAACCTACGTGATGATGCTTATGAGGACCCAATAAAAGGAACACTATCGTTAGTTAGATGAGAGTTTTTATAGCCACTATATTGTTTTTTATTTCCTTTTCAGGAATAAGTCAGCAAATTGCTCAATATTCGCAATGGTCCTTCAACCAGTTTGCGATTAATCCTGCTTTGGCTGGGGTTAAAAGATGTTTGGACGTTAGGACTGCAGTTCGAGCACAGTGGGCGGGTTTTGAGGGCGCTCCTCAGAGTGCATTATTTACGATTAATGCTCCGCTTAATAAGAAAAAGAAAAGATACAACGACTCATTTCACGGGTTAGGAGGCAAGATAGAACGTGATGTTTTTGGGTCATTTAATAATTTTTCTATGAGTTTGGCCTATGCCCTTCATTTTCCAATTGGTAGAGATCACCGTTTGAGTTTTGGGGCTTCTGCTGGTATTCAGCAGTTTGGTTTCGATCATACTCAAGCCACAACGATTGAAGCAGATCCAGCAGTGGCTCAGTCAACCAACCAAATGCTTTTTCCTCTTGTAGGACTTGGGGCTTGGTATAATTCTAAAAACTTTTATGTTGGTGCAGCAGTAGATCAAATCGCAAAAAACAAATGGAAAGATGTTGGTTTTGCATCGCGTTTTAGATTGCACACTAAAGTTCAAACGGGAACAAAATTCACTTTTGAAAATAACAATTCCATTCTACCAGGACTTTTGGTGCGAATTCCACCTGCAGGTCCGATAAGTTTTGATATTAATGTGATGTTTGACTTTAAAGACAACTTTGTATTAGGTGTAGGTTATCGAAATGTTGATGCGTTTATAGGTTTTTTAAAAGTCAACATAAAACAGTTTACAATTGGATATAGCTTCGATTATGTGACATCAGCCATTCGCGGTGGTAACTTTCATACCCATGAAGTTTCTTTGCAATTCAGCGGTTGTCGACGTGGTTCACGTTCTCAAACTTCTTGTCCACTCTTCGAGTAGTCTGTTTGTCAGTGAGTAAGGGAGTTTTTTTTGTGGGTGCATAACATTGACTATGCTGGCGTCTCTTATCTAAATCCATTCTAAATAGGACTGAAATGTAATTAAAGTCAATCCAATCTTTATTTTTGCTTAATACAATTGAAATTTATAAATAATTATGAGCAAATCTGGTTTATTTAAATCATCGATAGGTAGAAAATTTGCAATGGCTTTATCAGCATTGTTTTTAATGATCTTCCTTTTACAGCATCTCTTTATTAACCTGACAGCGGTTTTTAGCGCAGATGTTTTTAATGAGTTATCTCATTTCATGGGCACAAATCCATTGGTACAATTTGTTGCTCAACCCATCTTAATTTTCGCAGTGGTTTTCCACTTCGTTATGGGGATGTATCTTGAATTTAAGAATAGAGCAGCAAGGCCTATCGCTTATAACAAAGTGAATGGCGCAGCAAACTCTTCTTGGATGTCAAGAAATATGGCGATTTCAGGATTGGTAATCTTGGCGTTTTTAGTACTTCACTTTATTGACTTCTGGTTTCCTGAAATCAGTTATAAGTTTGTTGAAATGGGACCAGAGGACCCAAACAGATATTATGTACACTTATTAAGTAAGTTTTCTAATCCAGCTCGTGTAATAGCTTACATCGTAGCATTTGGACTTCTTGCATTGCACTTACTTCATGGTTTTGGTTCAGCGTTTCAATCGATGGGACAAAACAACAAGTATATTGATAGCTTAAAGAAGTTTGGAGTATTTTATTCAATTGCAGTTCCTCTAGGATTTATCCTAATTGCAATTTCACTTTATGTAACGACATTAAACTAGTAGGTTATGACAAAATTAGATGCAAAAATACCAAGTGGTGCATTAAAAGATAAATGGACCAACTATAAAAACAATATCAATCTAGTTAACCCAGCAAACAAACGTCTAATCGATGTAATTGTTGTTGGAACTGGACTTGCAGGAGGGTCTGCAGCTGCTACTTTAGCAGAGTTAGGATATAACGTAAAAGCATTTGCTTTTCAAGATTCACCAAGACGTGCACACTCTATTGCAGCGCAAGGGGGGATTAACGCAGCAAAAAATTACCAAGGAGATGGAGATTCAATCTATCGCTTGTTTTATGACACAGTAAAAGGAGGTGATTACCGAGCAAGAGAAGCAAACGTTTATCGTTTGGCTGAGGTTTCTGCAAATATCATCGATCAATGTGTGGCACAAGGAGTTCCTTTTGCACGTGATTATGGTGGACTTTTAGATAACCGTTCTTTTGGTGGGGTATTGGTTTCTCGTACTTTCTACGCAAAAGGTCAAACAGGTCAGCAATTATTGCTTGGAGCATATTCAGCAATGAACCGCCAAATTAGCCGTGGAAAAATCAAAATGTACAACCGTCACGAAATGATGGATGTTGTAATTATAGACGGTAAAGCACGTGGAATTATTACTCGTGACTTAGTTACAGGAAAAATTGAACGTCACGGAGCGCATGCTGTTGTTGTTGGTTCGGGAGGATATGGAAACATTTTCTTCTTGTCAACAAATGCCATGGGAAGTAATGCTTCTGCAGCGTGGAAAATTCACAAAAAAGGAGCTTTCTTTGCAAACCCTTGTTTCACTCAAATTCATCCAACATGTATTCCTGTTGCTGGTGAACTTCAAGCGAAATTAACACTGATGTCGGAGTCATTGAGAAATGATGGACGTATTTGGGTTCCTAAGAATATGGAGGATGTTAAAGCAATCAGAGCGGGACAATTAAAACCGACTGATCTTCCACAAGAAAAAAGGGATTATTATTTAGAGCGTCGTTATCCTGCGTTCGGGAACTTAGTTCCTCGTGACGTAGCTTCACGTGCAGCTAAGGAGCGTTGTGATGCTGGTTATGGAGTTAATGCGACTGGACAAGCTGTTTATTTAGATTTTGCTTCTGCAATTGAGCGATATGGTAAAGAGACTGCGCATGTTCAAGGTTTAGATGAAAACGATAAAGCACTTGTTACAAAATTAGGAAAAGAAGTAATCGCAAATAAATATGGTAACCTTTTCCAAATGTATGAGAAGATCGTTGATGAGAATCCATACGAAACTCCAATGATGATTTATCCAGCAGTTCACTATACAATGGGTGGAATATGGGTTGATTATAACTTAATGACAACTGTACCTGGTTTATATGCGATTGGAGAGGCTAACTTCTCAGATCACGGAGCTAACCGCTTAGGAGCTTCTGCATTGATGCAAGGTTTAGCAGATGGATACTTCGTATTACCTTATACAATTGGTGATTATTTGGCAGACGATATTCGTACAGGGCCTATTTCTACAGATCATATAGAATTTGCCAACGCAGAAAATGAAGTAGTAGAGCGTTTAACGCATTTTATTAACAATAAAGGTACTAAATCAGTGGATCACTTCCATAGAAAATTAGGCCTTATTATGTGGAATAAATGTGGAATGGCTCGTAATAAAGAGGATTTAACTTCTGCAATTGAGGAAATCAAAGCACTACGTGAGGAATTCTGGAAAGAAGTTAAAGTTCCTGGAGGAATGAATGAATTCAATGACGAATTAGCAAAAGCTGGACGTGTAGCAGACTATATGGAACTTGCTGAGTTATTCGCAAAAGATGCATTACACAGAGAGGAATCATGTGGAGGTCACTTCCGTGAAGAGTCACAATCAGAAGAAGGTGAAGCAAAACGTGATGATGAAAACTTCAAGTATGCAGCAGTTTGGGAGTACACTGGGAATCCGGGAGAAGCTATTCTTCATAAAGAAGATCTAGTTTATGAGAACATTG
>Ga0209075_1002415_pt1 | contig 16473 bp, 14 predicted proteins | sample Stecom2011_FD_187523 | JGI IMG/M metagenome (GOLD analysis project Ga0209075, IMG submission 187523) | Agricultural soil microbial communities from Utah to study Nitrogen management - Steer compost 2011 (SPAdes) (version 2) | ecosystem: Environmental > Terrestrial > Soil > Agricultural land...
AAACAAGCAAATACAAACGCTGCAATATATGATACTGGTCCAACTATAACTGCTAAAACTAATGTGTTTCTTAAAGCAATTAAAAACACATCATCATGCAAAATTAATCTAATATAATTAGTTAAACCTACAAACTTTGGCGGATTAATAATATCAAAATATGTAAAACTTAAAAATAAAGACATTATAATTGGTAATACTGTAAATGTAACAAATATTAATAAATATGGAGCCATCATTCGATAGAAGACTTTATTTTTTTTAACTTCTTGCCATGTTGAATTATTTTTCTTCATTAATCTAACCCCAATTCTTTTCTTTTGCGAGCAATCTCTTCATTAATAACTAAATAATATTGATAAAGACTGTCTTGTGGAATTATATTCTCATTTAAAGTTAATCTAAATGCGTTGTCAATATGACGTCCAACAATATAATCGCCAGGCACTGATGGTACAGCCTCAGCATAAGATCTTTGTTCTTCTAAAATAATATAATCCTTTGCTGGCCATGACAATTGTGAAAAAGCATTAATATTTGCAGTTGGATACCTAGCTGCGGCACCTAAAATAGATTCAATACCTCTTGCATAATCAAGTTGTACATCATCAGAGTGGAACCACTTTAAAAACTCCCATGCTGCTGCTTCTTCTTTTGTTGTGTTTAATATAATTGTTGATGATATAGTTGATGTAGTAGTGTGATTGATATTACCATCTTCATCTTTTGTCCCTGGAATTAACCCGTAACTCCATTGTCCTTGGATCTCAGGTGCAAAAACTGCTAATGAATTATATAGGGTAAAGTTTGATAAACCAATCGGCATTTCACCACTTCTAAATCTATTTAGGAAGTTTGCTTCAAGTACAAATCCATAATTAGTGAAAAATCTAACATATTGTAAAAAGGAATCTACATTATTAGGCTCTAATAAATCAACTGCACTAAAATCATCAGTATATAAATTACCACCATTTTGTTTAATCATTGCATATAAAGTTTCATTTAAAGTACCTTGTACAACCGGAATATAAAAGTCTAAATATCGTTTTTGTAATACTGGTGAAATATCAACAACTTCATCCCAAGTTTCAGGTATTTTATTAATTCCTACTTCTTTTAAAATATCTTCACGGTAAAACATTATTAAAAAGTCTTCAGTACTTGGAAGTGCATAAGTTTTATTATCAAAACTTAATGGCTGCATTGCACTTTTACTAAACCATGTTGATACTTCTTCAAAATCATCGAATTCACTTAAGTCTTTAATCGCGCCTCTAATACCCCAGTTTACTGGTGTTTTTTGATCAACACCAATTGCAACGTCCGGTCCATTTCCTGATAAGGTAGCCGATAATAAAACACTCATATCAACCATTTTAAGTTTGACATTTATATTTTTATCCATCACAAAAGACTCATCAATTAACTGTCTTAATATTGTAGTTTGGTCTCTACCTGTGCCTGTCCACACTTCAATAGTAGGACCATCCACCTCTTTAGTACTACCAAAATCACCAACATCTTTAAAAGAACCTAAAAACAACACTATTTCATGCCATAAAGATTCGAAAAAGTTAACTGTTACTCGAGGTAGTTTATGATTTTGTCCGAATATATTAATTTCATCTACTATTAATGGTTGTTCAGAAATCTCCATAATCCAACTAGCTAAACTTGATATGTTTTGTTCAAACTCTCTTAATCCTTTTTGAATATTTTTCTCATAGTCTAAAAACTTTTCTATTTGATAAATAGTTCTATCAAACGCTGATACTAATTCACTTCTTCCGCCTGAACGCGCTATTACTTGTTCTTTAGAGTTTTCCAAACTAACTTTAATTTCTTCAAGTCTTTCTTCTAATAAATTAATATTTTTATATAACATATAATCTTGTAATGGATCAGGATTTAATCCTGTTCTCATTACTATTTCACGATATAGATTTCTTAATTTTTTCACATCAAGATTAACGCTATTTACAATATCTCCATATGTTCCAATAGTTGTTGTTAGTGAAATTGTATTAAAGCCTTCTTCAAAATAAATTAAGTACTCATCTTCTTCACCTAGAACTACATTTTGTAAATCTGAACTGTATTTAAATTCAATTTTTGATGCTTCCTGGAATGGCAACTCACCATTAACTTTAAAAATTCTAGTTGAGTTTTTACCTCGGTTGAAGTTTTGCATAATTTTAAAATTAACTAAGTATAAACCGGTTTTAGGAACTTCAAACTCCCATGTTATTTCATCACCTGGCACACGCCAGTTAAATCCACCAATAGCATTATATCTTGTAATATATTTAACATACGGTTCATATTTATATGTCGAAAACTCAGCGGTAGGATTTAAAGTCGGTGAAGATTTAAGTTTAGCTTCTTCTGCTTGTATACTTACATTAATGTCGTCTTGAATAATTGGTGTATTTAAGCTTTGATGGTTTTTCAAATATTCATCATATGTTAAAACTTCCTCAGCTTGATAAAGTTTAATATTTGAAATAACAATTGGTTCTCTTTGACTAACAAATGTAATTGAATTAATTCCTGATTTAAATTTAAAGTAATAAGGGTGGTTATAATAACCCATATCATCTTCTAAGTTTAAACTTGACCATAAGTGAACTTCTCTTTGCTTAGGTCTAAGATCATCAATACCATCCACTCTTCTTTCGGACACTTTAAATTCATCTTCCCAAAAACGATTTATTGTTATTCTTTCCGCATCTAAAAATTGATATTCACCATTTATTAAAACGCCTTTATTAATTGATGCTCCACGTCCAGCAACAGTATAATATTCAATTTCAATATTATAAAGTCCTTCTGCATCTATTTCTGCAAAAAATGTTACATCTCCTGTTTCAGGTAAATAAACACCTTGCTTTTCAATCCCTAAATCATCAGTGAAATAGTCTAGTTTTGGTTCATCTTCCGGAAACAAACCATTTTCATATTCAAAATTTGTTAAATCAAAGCTCACTTCATCATTGGGTTTTGTAACATTCGCATTTTCAATCAAAAATTGGGTGAAATTGTAATCGCTATCAATTTCACTTAAATCAAAAGTTGATCCGTTATAATTTGTTTTCGAATTAGCTTCAACTTCTTTTTTGTTTAATGATAAAACTATAAACCCTATTAAAGTTACCATTAATAATACTGCTGTTATTTTCTTCATTTTCATCACACCTCGTCTATACTTGAGAACTTAATTCTTCAGCTTTTTTTATGCCTTGATTTTTAAAGAGTTCAACTTTATCGTAACCTTTAAACAAGACCAATTCAATTGCTAGTAATAATAGAAATACACTAATAATAATTAAGATTATTGGTATTAATAAACTTAAATATAATATCATAAATGTCATAATAATAAATATTATTCCTCTTAAAATAAATGCTACTGATAATTTAAAACCATCTATCAAAATTGATTTAAGGCTGTTATCTTCATAGCAACTATAAATTAATAAACTATGAAATAATGCCGGAAAAGAAATTATTAGAACTAATATAGTAATTATAAAACTAATAAAATCAAACCATAAAAACGCATCTTCCATTTTAAATATATAGTAATATATATTAAAAGATAATAAAAATAAAAATACTAAGTAAATTAACGAAATTAATATTCCTTTTTTATAAAATCTTTTAAACGCTTTAAAATAAACCGGCAATATTGGTCCCTCATACTTATTAATCATAAGTTTTACGACATATACTCCAGATAAAATAGCTGGTCCAAAACTAAACAAAACAAGACCTGCCACAATAAAAAACAAGGTAATTAAGTTCAACCAAATTACTCTTACTATTTGATCTAAAATATAATAGAATTTGCTATTGACAAATTTTTTAAAAAACATTTTAATCACCTTATCTAAGCTAAAAAGCAAATAATTATTAAATATCAATATTATATAATTATACTACTGTTTTTTACACTTATTATTATAACCGATTATAATTGTATAGTCAAGTGTTTTTGAAAGCGTTATCCCATATTAGTCTTTTTGTTTAAACAAAAATTATTTGCATTAAAAAAATTAGATTTTTTATCTCTAATTTTTTTATTAATAATATTAAATTAGTGGTTTGACCGATTCATAAAAAACTTCATACCCTAATTCACTAAGATGTGTGCCATCAATTGTATATTCAAGTTTTAAACGACCTTTTTCATCTTTAAATTTATTAGTAAAATCAATAAACTCAATCTTTAACTTTTTACTAATCACTTTAATTGTTTCATTCCATTTTGTTATTTCTTTATTGAACGCATCAATTTCTTCTTCTAAAGCAATTGATGAAACATTTAATGGTAGAATTGCCTGTGTAATAATTTTAGTGTTTGGAACGCTTTCTTTTAAAACATCTAATAAAAGTTGATAACTTTGTTCAAATGGAATTTTTAAATGATCGCCCCATTTTCCTTTGTTTGTTGTAAAATCATTAATTCCAACCATTAAAAATATTTTTGATGGTTTTTTTATTGTAACTGAGTTAAGTCTTCCAATTATTTCAATTGTCTTATCTCCACCTATCCCCATATTTGTTACGTTATCAAATCTTGATAATTGAGTAAACCCAGCTGTAATTGAGTCCCCTAGAAATACTACTTCGCTCATTATTTTCTCCTTTTTCTCTTAGTTAAATACATTATTGTTGTTGCTGCTATTGCTAAGACACCTACCGCAACAAATAAATAAATATGTGTATTATTACTTTTAACCGGTGTTGTATCTATTATATTAATTGTAACCAAGTTATTAAATAACACTATCGGCGTTTGATCTGGTAGTTTAGTTTTCATTGAAACTAATACACTTACAACACCAGTCTTATTTGCACTTACAACTTTTCCTTTATCTAATACTATTCCAGTTCCTCCATCATCAATAATTTGATAATCCGGCACCATTTCATATTCTTTTCCGTTTATTGTTGTTTGTTTTGACATGATTGTTACTTGGTTTTTATCATTAAGATCATATGTGTATTTTGTATCATTTAATTCAAAACCTAACCAAGCATCATTGTAATAACTTAATGTATCAGAAGTGTTACCACCTACTCCCATCATAAAGTATTTATCTAATTCTTTATTATTAATTGTCCATGGCCATACTGTTATGCCACGATGGCTTAAAGCTTTAACATTTTCTAATGATAATCCTGGATATGAATGATTAATAGTTGTAGGATAAGGCATAACCTTATTTAAAACATTTTCAACTGTTTGATTTTTATTATTAGTATAAACTCCTGAATAATCTAATAACCCAACTGAAAGTTCTGGGATGATTGACATTGTATCTTCAATTTGAAAATCAACAAAACTTATAATAACAGAATTGTTCATCATATTGTTATTTTCTAGAACAGTTCTTACTTTATTAATTATACTGCCTCTAACCCAACTTTTAATTTCAACAAAAAATATAACATCACTGTTTTTAAAATTACTTAAAAACTCATCGAAAGTTAATATTTTTGTATCAGAAAATTTTTCATATTTATAATTTAATGATTTTAACTCGCTTAAAGTAGATTGCGCGATATCTATGTTTTTATCATAAAATCTTTCTGTATTAAAGTCATGATAAACTACTACTTCGTTATCTTTTGTAATGTGAAGGTCAATTTCAATTATTTCAGCACCACGTTCAATTGCTAAATTAGTTGCGTATACACTGTTTTCTGGTTCTAAATCTTTGGGTGCAATTGCATTTTCTGAATAACTTGATAATCCACGGTGAGCAATTGTAAATGGTTTCCTAATTACAGAGTTTTCAGGAAAATCTTGATATATTTCAAAAATATCATTAAAATTATTAGTTAAAATACCATTAGCTCCACTTAAAATCGCATTATAGTTTTGTGATAATTCATTATTGGTTTTTGTCCAAACTGTTATTAATCTTTTTTGAAGATACCTAACGTTTTCATAACTTATATATTCATTAGGTATAATTATTGCAGTTGCTTGGGCTTTGTTAGCATTATTTCTTATATTAATTAAATCTGTTTCTTCTAAGTTAGTTTTGGTTTCATCAAAGTTAAATTCTAAAACTCCTCTAGTATAATAATAATTTTCACGTGCTTTCAAAATTATTTCGCTCGTTTCAGTAAATAAGTAAAAGTCTTTAACTAGTTCAGTTTCTAATAGGGTAACTAAACTTACCGCTGTCTCTAAGTCATTTGTTCTAAATGCTGGAATAGTTTTGCCTTCTATTTCTTTAATAAATTCTATTGTACTTATTATGTTATTGTTATTAGTATCAACAATATCTAAATTACTATTTATATTAACAAGCGTTGTTGCTGGTCTAACCGTACTTAATGATTTTATTAAATCTGACTCACTATTAATTTCTTGAATAACAGTTGCCGGATTAATTATACCCGTTTCTGGTTCATAAACATTTGGAATTAAATATGATTTAGGAATTTCGTTTGATATATATTCCACTGGAAGTGTAATTTTAATATTATTAAATAACACTTTTGAATAATTAACTTGAAATCCAATATTACCTTTGTTGTAATCTTTAGCATCATCATGAGTTATTAATAATTCATCATTTATATATTCTTTTACAGTTTGGTTTAATACATCAATTTTAACTTTATACCAGTTATTAGAATTTAAATTTTCATTGAAACTAGCGGTTTCTCTTACATTCCAAACTCCATTAACTGCCGCAGCAAACTCAACTCCATTTGTTGCGGTAGAATTTTGCCTAATCGCCATTTGATAATAATTATTAGTTTCATATCTAAACATGATAGAAGTCCATCTTGAAGTATTAAGTGCTTCCAGCATTTTAATATCTGTTTCAATAATATAATTATTAAAGTTTGATAAATAGTTTGGTAAAACAACAATTGATCTTCCATCTGAACTATTTAATCCGTTTAGTTGTAAGGCGTTTTCAAAAATTGATACTTCTCCACTAACAATGTTATATTCTGAAGGAACATTTGCTAAATCATCAAAACTTTTTTCGTATAAAACAAATTCACGATCATTACTATCTTTAACAACTAAATAGATGTTTTCATTAATGCTCTCATAATTTAAATTTATTTCAAATAGGCCTTTTTCACTTGCTTTTATACTATTCTTTGAAATGACAATGCTACTTAACGATGTTAAAGTAGTATTGGAAAGTTTAATTTTTGAGTCCTCTGTTACATAATAAATATTTTCAAGATTAACTATTTCATCAACATTAGCAAAAATATAGTTACTCTCTTTTGTTAAAAACATTTCATCATCGTTATTTGCGATTAAGTTGTTACTATTTATTGAAAAACCTAAAACTATAAAACTGCTACTAAAAAGAATAATAGTTGCTAATAATTTTTTAAACATTTTTCCACCTCTTGAGATTGTCTATACAAATATTCTACTATAGCTCTTTCAATTTGTAAAGAGTAAGTAAAGTTTTTGTTTTTATTCTGGAAATATTGAGTTAGTAATTGTAAACTCATTTTTAAATGCATTGTTAACTGCTTCAAAAATAACCATTTTATCAGACTGTGTAACACCAGTTGGAGCAAACTCAATGTTTTCCATTGTAATATCAAAATTTGTAATTGCCTTAAAGAAGGATAAAGAAGCTATATATCTACCATGTGGAATTGATAGATGATACCCATCCAAGGTTAGAGTATCTCCTAAATAAGACGTTCTTGCATTTTGAACTGCTACACCTGATGGAATAACAAAGTTTACTAAATTGTTTGAAAACACTTTTTTCACCAATACTTCATTAATCATATTGAACATTGTAATTTGATTATTGTTATAATTTGCAAATCCAGCATGAGTGCTATTTTGTTGATAAGCCCATGTCATGTGCCATGCAACTTGGACATTTGGGTTTAATGCTTCTTCTTTAGCCCATTTTGATAACAAAGTTATTGTGTCTCCTATTTGCTCAAATAAACCACTTTGAGTACTTCCTTCTTGAAAAGTAATAACATCCCATTCTTCATCTTTAATCGCATCACTTAATCTATAATTATTTGTTACTTTTCTAACTGGACCAGTATACTTTTCATAACGATATACATCTTGATCGTTAAGCATATAAATACGATGAGTATCTAATGGTGCTCCACCAATATACATATTTGCGACCACAATGTTTTCTGGATTAATTCCATATGAGTTTGCGACACTCCAAAGTAACCAATGTGCATCTTCCGAAAAACTATTTCCAATTGATAACACTTTAAAAGTATCATTAAAGTCTGTCGTATTTTTACGCCACTTAGCATATAAAGTGGTTGGCTCTGTAATTATTTCATTTTCGAAATCAAATACTTCTTCATATAATTCATTTTTATACCAACCTTCAAAAATATGTCCATCTTTTCTAGGAATTATTGGTGCATTTAATTCCATATTTTCTACAAAGTCTAAATTATCAATATGTGAACCACCTAAAGTATCAAATATAATAAATTCGTTATTTTCAATTATTGATTCACCAGGTTTTTTGTTGCAAGCAAAAAGCATTACAGCTCCAAAAACTAATAAAAAACATATTATTTTCTTTTTCATTATTTATCTCCTTTAAAGTTGTATAGTCATATTATAGGTAATGTTTTTGTTTTTATCAATAGATATTAAAAGAATTGTTGTTATTTGTAATTAATTAAGAAGTTATTACGAAAAAAAAGAAGTTCTTTTTAATAATATAAAACCTCTTTTTGTACTTTACTTGTTATTTAATTTAATCTTTTAAAGCATACTGAACAAATCTATATTGATCTGAACGATAAGTTGAAATAACATATTCAAATGGACGTCCGTTATTTAAAAATGTGTTTCTAATAATTTCTAAAACAGGAGCTGTTTTAGTAATTTCCAAAGAATTTGATATTTCTAAATTAGCATTTTTTGCCTCAATTGATTGAAGACAATAACTGATTTTAAATTCAGTATGGTTTTCAATATATTTATAAAATGAATTTTTCATGTCTTTTTCACTTAAATCTTTAAATAAATCATGTGGAATATATAATTCTTCATGAAGAACTGGAATATCATCACCATATCTAATTCTTTCAATAGCAATAACTTTTGAATCGTTGTCTAAAAATAGTTTTTCTTTAATGTTTTTATTGGGCGTTATTACTTCGAAACGAACAATCTTGCTTTTCACTGTTCTTCCTTCTGATTCCATTTCTTCTGTAAAACTACGGACTCCATGAATGTTTTTTTCTATTTTTCTTCTTGAAACAAAAGTCCCCTTACCCTTGTGTCTAAATAAATATCCTTCATTTACTAAATTGTTTAGTGCCTGCCTAACCGTCATCCTTGAAACATCATATATTTCTTTTAATTGATTTTCACTTGGGATCATGTCTCCTGAACTTAAGTCTCCTTTTAATATTTTTTCTTTAATATCATTTTCAATTATTTGATAAATTGGTATTTGCAATGCGATTCCTCCTATTTTAATTTCCCTTTAGTTATATCAATTATACACTAAAATAAGGTATGTTTTCAAATTATTTATTTAAGGTTCATTTTGAAAACTAACCAATTTTAAAATTTATGTGATATCAATTTATTTTATAAATTTATAAGGAGTAATATTTAAAGTTGAAGCGCCAGTTTTGTTATCAATTTGGCTATATTCAAAAGCATCTGGTAAAGGACAATTCATTGTAGCTGATCTAGAGTTATTTAGGGGAACTTTATAAACCTTGTTTTTAATTTCACGATATAAATATACAGACTCCCATATTGCATTGTTTACAGATGATTTTGTATTAATTGCTGGTAATCCTTCATTGTGTCTTTGATCAATTGCATTTACTCTTTTGAATTCTTTTAATTGATTATCCCCCTCCGGTGAACTAAACAATGGGCTCTCAAAATTCTCCGGATTTTTCCAATTATATTTTCTTCTCAAATTTATTGAATCTATATTATTAGAAATTTCTATTACTTCAATTTTTAACTGCATATAATCTTTTTTTGGATATGTTATTATTATTTTAATTTTGTCTCCTGGTAAATAATAATATTCGGAAAATTTTGGTGAATACATTGCATAACAATTGCTTGTAGTTGCATTGGGGGTTAAGTTTGTTGAACTATAATTTCTACCTCTTTCATAATCATAACCACCAGCATCGTTTTCTTCAAAGTCTGTTATATAACGCCAAAAGGGACGAAAACAAATATTTAATGTGCTGATATCACCATCTTTCGTAATTTGTGCATTCATATAAGCTAAACCAACATCAGACTCAAATTTGGCTTGTCCTCCCATATAGATAGATGACGTTTCTAAATTTCTATTACTTTCATCAAATCTTGTTAAATTGACTGTAGGTAGTGTAATTGTGCCTTCAATTCCTAACCATTTATCTTTTGAAGAAAAAACTTTATGGTACCAAGCGCCATGAAAACAACTTGGTGTTGTTGGTTTTTCAGATTCATTTTCTATTTTATCTATAATTATGTTCATTTCCCATCCTCTTTTATTGGAATATATATTTTGAATATATTTGACGCTTCATCAATTTTCTCGCTTAGATCTGTTTCATTAGTTTTGGCTGAAATATTAAATGCTACATATAAATAATCTCCCCACCAATTATCATCAATTTCTAAAACAAAATAATCTAAGTTTAATGATATTGAATTTAAATCGCTTGTTGACGCAATAGATGCCCAATAATTTATGCGATATTGATATCCTTGTTCTAACATTATTAAACTTCCAGATGGTAAATCATAGCGATGAATTTTTTCGTTTTGTGTTAAAAATCTATTTGCAAGTTCAGTATTTTTATGAATTGTATTTGGTTGTGACTGAGTAGCAGTCCAAAAACCACTTACATATTCCAAATCAAGCAATTTATAATTTTCTAAATTTACTTCAAATGGCTCATTATATTTTGATTTAGTAACTTTATATGGTTCCTTAATTGAATTTTCAGCAGATTCTTTTGCTATTTCTACTAATTTCGTATACATAAAATCTGGTTTATATTGCAAATCATCTATTTTAAACCCTGTTAATGCTTTAAACCAAGTATATGCGGTTGTTAGACGTCCTAAATCATAACTTAAATGAAATCCGTCACGTGTTAATGTATCACCAACAAAACTTGTTCTTGCATTTTGAATGGCAGTACCCGTTGGAATAACCAAATTGATGTTATCATTGTTTTCTATATTATTCTTTGTTGTTTCAATAATTGATTTATACATTTCTTCTTGGTCGTTATTATATTTAATAAAATCTGAGTGCGTACTTGTACTTTCATATGCCCATGTCATATGATAGACAATTTCTAGTTTATCATTAGAATCATTTTCTTTTATATATTTAATGATTTTTTCCATAGGTTCTTTTATTGTGTTATAAAAACCACTATTACCGCTTACTTGTTGCAGGGAAATAATATCCCATTCTTCATCATTTAAACCATCATTAATAGTATAGTCATCTTCAAAAACCCATTTTCCATTGGTAATTTTTTGATATGTATACACCGAAGCATTGTTTTCTATATTATTCCAATGCATATCAAGGCTCGATCCACCTATAAATAATATTGCGACAACCACTTCTTCAATTGAATACTCATTAGCAATATGCCATAGGTATTTCATTCCATCTTCACTAAAGCTATTGCCAATTGCTAATACTTTTAATGAGGAAGAATAATTAGGTCTATCATTTTCTTCAGTTTGTAAATCCTCATCGTTGTTATTGCCATTTGTATCATCTTTTTTACAACTAACTAATAACAAGGTCATCAATAATAACATTGAATATATAATATTTTTTCATTCACTTCCCTTTCATTCTAAATTATTTTATAACTTCTATATTTGCTGTATCAACTGCGTTTTTTGCCAAGTTAATTTCTTTTTGTTTTAAACTTTCCGGAGCAAAACTAACTTCACTTAACGCTTTTCTTGTAATTGATTTAAACCACATTAATCCTGCTGTGTATTGACCCAAAGAAGATAAATGATAACCATCTCTCGTTAGTTGATCACCTATTTCAGTATTTCTTAAGTTTTGAATTGCTATTCCTGCAGGAATAATCAATGATATTGATTCTTTTGTTGTAATTTGATTATAAATGTTTTGTCTAATCGCATTAAACATTTTAATTTGATTATATTCAAAAACTTCAAAGGCAGGATTAGTGTGAGTTCCTTGATATGCCCATGTCATGTGCCACGCTAGTTTAGTTTTTTTGTTATTTATATTTTTATTAATGAAGTTAATTATGTTACTTAAAAATGGCTCAAAACTATTTTCAATCCCACTTAGTGAACTTGATTGTTGGATTGTAACAACATCCCATTCATTAGAATTTAAAACTTCTTTAACTGATTTATTATTAATAATTTGCCATATACCATTGTCGTTATAATAATAGTCATATGCTTTATTATTGCTATCAATATGATGCCAATGTGTTTCTAAACTGCAACCTGCTATATATAAATCACCTAAAATAACCTCTTCATATCCTGCACTTTTAAAAATATCCCATAAAACTGTCATTGCATCCATGCTAAAGCTATTACCAATGGCTAAAACTTTAACTGTCTTTTTTTCACTCATTTTTGTTATTAACCTTCCTTTAAAATATTGTGTCTATTTATAGTATAACGTTGACCCCTTGTATAGTCAAGAAAAGGAGTTATTTTTCTTATACAACTAATACAAAAATTTTACACTTGTATATACATATCTATTTTGATATAATATCTTTAACAAAGAAAAAAGAAGATGATTTTATGAAAAAGCAATATATTATTGTTTTACTATTATTTTTATATACTTTTATTACTAACCTTTATCAACCGGTTATGCCATATTTTGTTGAAAGCAGACAACTTTCTGGTTCAATGTATGGTTTTTTTATTGCTGCAGTTAGTTTTGGATCAATGCTTGGTGCTCCTTTTTGGGGCAATTTGTTTGATAAGGATAAAAAAAAGTTTGCTTTAATTAGTGGTGTAATTTTATACGCTATTTTTCAAGTAATATTTGCCATTAGTACTAATAGCTTTATCATGCTTATTACAAGATTTATAAGTGGTTTTGGTATTATTACTATTAATACTGTTTTATATAGTGAAATTAATTATATAACAACTAAAAAAGATCGTGGGAAGTTTATTACTTTGTCTTCTGTAGCATCTACACTGGGTATTTCTTTAGGTTATTTTTTAGGTGGTTCAATGACACAATGGAAATTTTTAGTTGCAAAATTTGGAGACAACATTTTTCAGGTTATAATTATTATTCAAGCGCTTTTAACATTGTTTTTGGCAATAATTTATTTTATATTTTTTAATCCAGAAGAGAGTGAAGAAAAAAACATCATTAATAAAAGGTCTCTAAAAGACCGCATTAATAGTTTAAAAGCATACTCTATTGAGTTTATATTATTTTTAATTGCATTTACACTAATTACTGCTGCAACAATGAGCACGACTAAATATATTGATGTTTATTTTAAAGATTTGGGTTATGGTGCTAATATATTGGGTCGGTACCATATGATTATAGGAATTGTTTCTTTAGTGTCTGGATTGCTATTTATTCCAATCATAAAAAACATTCAAAATAAAACTATGTTTATTGTATTATTACAATTTTTGAACATTATTGTAATTTTTATATCTTTTAGATCAAGTAACTTTTTATTGATGGCATATACATTCTTAATACTTTTTGCGATAAGCAAAGTGTTTTTCACACCTGTTGAGTTACAACATATCTCTAGTTATGCAAACAATAATAATTATGGAGAAATAATAGGTATAAGATCATCTTTTTTATCATTAGGAAATATTTTAGGCCCTCTTTTAGGGGCAATATTTTACTCAAAATCATCAACAACACTTTTTGATATAAATATCGTTATATTTTCAATTAGTATTGTCTTATTAATATTAGGTTATTATATTATTTATATAAAACAAAAAATTATGAAAAGAGGAAAGAAAAATGAATTGGGAAAAATTAACTGCGAAGGAATTTGAAAAAGCAGTAAAAGATACAAAAACTTGTATTATTGCATGTGGAGTTGTTGAGAAGCATAGTGATCATCTTCCACTGGGTACCGATTTTTTAAATGGTAATAAAATGGCTACAAGGGCGGCTGAAATTGAGTCAGCTGTAGTGTTCCCACCGTTTTATTTTGGACAAATATTCGAAGCTAAATGTTTTCCGGGAACGATATCTGTTAGTCCGAAATTATTACTTGCATTATTTCAAGAAATGCTTGATGAGTGTGGTAGAAATGGTTTTGAAAAAATCATTTTACTTAATGCCCATGGTGGTAATACCCATTTATTAAGTTTTTTAGCACAAACTCAATTACATGAAGAAAAACCATACCAAGTATATGTTTATTTTGGATGGACAAATGAATTATTTGATCTACGAAGTAATGTTTGTGATTCGAAATTACACGGTCATGCTTGTGAATGCGAAACTAGCATTTCACTTTATAATCATCCTGAGTTAGTAAAAATGGATCAGTTGCCTAAGGAGCCTGGAACTCCTTTAAAAAGATTTAATATTGAACATGCTTATACTGCACTTAACTGGTATAGTGATTATCCAGACCATTATTGTGGTGATGCTAGAACAGCTACTAAAGAAAAAGGAAAAATTTTATTTGAAGCTCGCGCTGAAAGATTTGCTCAATTTATTAAAGAAGTTAAAGAAGATAAAGTCTTGCCAGCTTTAAGTAATGAATTTCATCAAAGAGTTAGAAATTTAAAACTATAATATATATTAATTGTCTTCAAACGAAGGCAATTTTTTTATTATCTTAAAACTTCCTCTTTTTCAAGAAATAAAAAAAGTCCAAAATGGACTTTAATCATTATAATTTTGTTTTCTAATTGATCCATCAAGTTTATGAATTACTACTGATGAGCCTGCTTTGTCAGCTAAATCTTCAGCATAATCAATCGCTTCTTTTTGTGTTTTAAAGTATTTAATAGTTTTCTTTGAGCCTTGTTTGCGGACACGCCATTCTTTAAAACGCGGCGACTTACTATCTTTGTTTTGTGAAACATGATATTTTGCTGCTTTTTCTTTGTCGGCCTCAACTTTTTCGGTTTCCTTTTTAACCGGTTTTTCTTCAACCTTTGGTTTATCTTCTACTTTAGGTGCTGGTTTAGTTTCGGTTGGTTTTGGTTGTGGTTTGACTGGCTCTTCTCTTTTAACCTCTTTAACTTCTGCTGCTTTCGCTTCTTGGGCTTTTTGTTCGGCTTTTAATTGCTTCTTAGCGGCTCTTTTAGCACGCCACCTTTTAAATAATCCCATAAAATAAACACCTCCACTTATATTCTATTTCTATTATATATGATATTTTTATAAATATCAAAATATATTATTTAGAAAGTAGTTTAGATGCGCCTTTATCAAGGTATATTTCAACATTTTCATGTGCTTGCAAGATAGATGCTGGTACATCTGTTGTAATTGGTCCTTCAATTGTATTTTTGATTGCTTCTGCTTTGGAATCTCCAGTTGCAACTAAAATTATTTTTTTAGCTTTTAAAATACTACCTATTCCCATTGTAATAGCTGTTGTTGGAACTTCATCCATATTATCAAAAAATCTAACATTTGCATCTCTAGTTTCTTGAGCAAGATCAACTACTATTGTATTACTATCAAACTTTGATCCTGGCTCATTAAATCCTATATGTGCATTAGTTCCAATTCCAAGCAATTGAATATCAATTTGATTTTTTTCTAGTAATTTATCATATCTAAATGCTTCCATCGCTAAGTCTTTTACACTTCCTGATGGAATGTTTGTGTTTTCTAAGTTAATATCAATGTGATTAAAAAATATATTATTCATAAAGGTACGGTAACTTTGTTCATGACCTTCAGGTAGTCCAATATATTCATCTAAGTTAAATGTTTTTACATCTTTATATGATGTTTTGTTTTCTTTATGATCTTTAATTAATTCTTCATAGAGTGGTATCGGTGTACTACCAGTAGCTAGACCTAAATTTATTTTCGGATTTTTTGTTATTTCGTTTACATATTTTTTTGCTAAATCTTTAAACAGTTCTTCTTTTGTCTCATAAATATATACTTTCATTATTCATTTCCTCTTTCATATAAAACTTTTCCACCAACAATTGTCATCACTACTTGGAATTTGTCATCTAAGACCGTTAAATCTGCATCATATCCTTCTTTAATCATTCCCTTAGACTCTAACCCTAAATTAAGTGCTGGTGTTGTAGATGCCATATAAACAGCATCAACAATCGTTATTGCAGCAAAATCCATTACATTTTTTACTGCATCATTCATTTTTAAAATACTACCTGCAAGACTTCCATCCGCTAGTCTAGCTTCATTGTTTTTAACAAACACTTCTTGGCCACCTAATTCTGATTTACCATCAGGTATATAT
>Ga0209075_1002416_pt1 | contig 16468 bp, 18 predicted proteins | sample Stecom2011_FD_187523 | JGI IMG/M metagenome (GOLD analysis project Ga0209075, IMG submission 187523) | Agricultural soil microbial communities from Utah to study Nitrogen management - Steer compost 2011 (SPAdes) (version 2) | ecosystem: Environmental > Terrestrial > Soil > Agricultural land...
TACTTGAACTACATCGTCTTTTTGGAACAATTTTTCTACTAAAATTCCGGATACTTCAGAAGGTACTTCACTATCCACCTTATCGGTTGCAATTTCGAGTACCATTTCATCTGCCTCAATTCGGTCGCCAACTTCTTTCAGCCAGTTTGTGATTGTCGCTTCGGCTACGCTTTCTCCCATCTTAGGAAGTTTCAGTTCAAATCTTGCCATAATATTGATTGCTGTATTGTTTTTTTAATGGTGCAAATGTAGTATTTTTTTGTTAAAAAGCCCAAGACGGGAGAATTTATGCTTCGAAAATGAGTTTAATCCGATAATTTTTTATTTGTGAAGGCTCGTTACGGAACTGTATAAGGAAAGTGAAAGTGTCAAAATGTCATTTTTACAATCTTGGCAATGCTTTTGCTTTAGCAAAGGCTAAAAAGTATAATTTTATAGGCATTATGAATACAGAACATCAGAACGAGCAGCAAGAGAATCTAGAGCAAGTAGAAAATCAGGTAGAAAATCAGGTAGAAAATCAGGTAGAAAATCAGGAGAATACTTCGGAGTTGCCTCTAGAAGAACAACTTAAAGAAGAGTTAGAAAAAGAGAAAGATAAATTTTTACGCCTTTTTGCTGAGTTCGAAAACTATAAAAAGCGTACGACAAAAGAGCGAATCGAATTGTTTAAAACTGCCAACCAAGACGTTTTACAGTCAATGTTGCCTGTTTTAGACGATTTTGACAGAGCTATGGCAGAAATATCAAAATCAGAAGAAAAGGCTTTGGTAGAAGGCGTTCAGCTTATTCACAATAAACTAAAAGATATTTTAGCTTCGAAAGGTTTAGAAGTTGTTGAAATTAAAGCCGGAGATGCTTTTGATGCTGATTTTGCGGAGGCGGTGACACAAGTTCCTGCTCCTAGCGAAGATCTCAAAGGCAAGATTGTTGACGTTATCGAAAAAGGATATAAATTGGGAGGTAAAATCATTCGTTATCCGAAAGTAGTAACCGGAATGTAAAATAGTCCGAAAAGTTAAATGTTAAGAATAAACATTTGACTTTTTGACTTTAAGACTAAGCAGATGAAAAGAGATTATTACGAAATACTGGGAGTTGGTAAAAATGCCACACCCGAAGAAATCAAAAAAGCTTATCGAAAAAAAGCTATCGAATATCACCCTGACAAGAATCCGGGAGATAAAGAAGCCGAAGAAAACTTCAAATTAGCTGCAGAGGCATATGAGGTGCTGAGCGACCCTCAGAAAAAAGCACGTTATGACCAATTTGGTCACGAAGCCTATACGAGTCAGGGAGGAGGTTTCTCTGGCGGCATGAATATGGATGACATATTCAGCCAGTTCGGAGATATTTTCGGAAGTGCTTTTGGAGGGGCTTTTTCAGGTTTCGGAGGTAGTGGAGGTGTTCGTAGAGCCAAAGGAAGCAGTCTTCGCATCAAAGTAAAACTTACTTTGGAAGATATTGCCAATGGAGTTGAGAAAAAAGTAAAAGTAAAACGAAAAGTAAAAGCTGCAGGTGTAACCTATAAAACTTGTACGACCTGTGGTGGTAGAGGACAAGTAAATCGCATTGCCAATACGGTTTTTGGGCAGATGCAAACCTCTATGCCTTGTAATATCTGTGGGGGGTCCGGACAAATCCTCGACAGAAAACCGGCTCATGCAGACAGCCAAGGAATGGTTTTTGAAGACGAAATCGTATCGATTAAAATCCCTGCCGGAGTCGTAGACGGAATGCAACTCAAAGTTACGGGAAAAGGTAACGATGCTCCGGGAGCAAACAGTGTGCCGGGAGATTTGATTGTGGTTATCGAAGAAATCGAACACGAATTCCTTAAGAGAGAAGGCGAAAACTTACATTATGACCTATACATTAGTATAGCAGAAGCCGCTTTGGGAACTTCGAAAGAAATCGAAACGGTTACCGGAAAAGTGCGTATTAGAATAGAAGAGGGCACACAATCCGGAAAAATATTGCGTTTGCGTTCTAAAGGGATTCCTAACATCAATGGATATGGTAACGGAGATTTATTGATTCACGTAAATGTTTGGACTCCTAAAAAACTCAACAAAGAACAAAGAGAGTTCTTTGAACAAAACCTCAATCACGAAAACTTTATTCCTAACCCAGAAAAATCAGACAAATCGTTTTTTGAGAAAGTAAAAGACATGTTCTCATAATTTTATATAGATTACCTTTTTATTGTAGCCACGAATGGCACCAGTTTAGACGAATTTATTTTTTTAATTTGTTAAAAATTGTGCCATTCGTGGCTAATAAATTTTATCTTTGACTCTCTAAATTCAAAATTCAATGCCAAACATACTCGAAGTAAAAAACGTAGTAAAAAAATACGGAGATTATACTGCTCTTAACAATGTTTCTATCACTGTTCCTAAAGGAAGTATTTATGGACTATTAGGCCCAAATGGAGCCGGAAAAACCTCACTTATACGAATCATCAACCAAATCACTATGCCCGATAGCGGAGAAGTTTTTCTCGACGGAGAAAAATTAGCTCCTCATCACGTGCAGCATATCGGATATATGCCCGAAGAAAGAGGGTTATATAAAACCATGAAAGTAGGAGAGCAAGCACTTTATTTGGCTCAACTCAAAGGTCTCTCTAGGGCAGAAGCCAAAAAGCAACTCGATTTTTGGTTTGAGCGTTTCGGTATACAAGCATGGTGGAACAAAAAAATTCAAGAGCTTTCGAAAGGGATGGCTCAGAAAGTACAGTTTATCGTAACCGTACTTCACAAGCCGAAACTCCTTATTTTTGATGAGCCTTTCTCTGGTTTTGACCCGGTGAATGCCAATATCATTAAAGACGAAATCCTTGAACTTAAAAAACAAGGGGCAACCGTGATTTTTTCGACTCACAGAATGGAGAGTGTAGAAGAGTTGTGTGACGAAATTGCCCTCATTAATAAATCTCAAAAACTTATTGAAGGTCATTTGGTAGATGTGAAGCGTCAGTACAGAACCAATACGTTCCAAGTAGGAGTAATAACAGACAACATTGAAGGCTTAATGTATGACCTTACTCAAAAATTCAAGGTGGCTCAAACGGACTTTAAATCGTTGAACGACGAAATCAAACTCGATATTTCACTCGGGGATTATACGTCAAACGAACTTTTGAAAATCCTTTCAGACAGAGGTAGGGTCACTCATTTTACCGAGAAAATACCAAGTGTGAACGAGATTTTCATCAGAACTGTAAAAGGAGAATAACTTTAATTACGAATTAATAAATACGAATTTCAATCTGAAGCAAACTATATGAGCATCCTTTCATTAATCATAAAGAGAGAATTTATAGCCAAAGTCCGCAACAAGTCATTTATCGTAATGACTTTTTTGAGCCCGTTGTTGTTTGTCGGTATGGCGGTTTTAGTCGGATATTTGGCCACTATTAACCAAGGTGAAGTCAAAAAAATTGCTGTTTTTGACCAGGGGAATTTCTTTACAGAAGAAGACCTTGTCAACGACAAGAAGTATGAATACCACTACTTGTCAGACATGGATTTTGACAAGGCTAAAGAAGTGGCTTCTCAAAGCTATGAAGCACTTTTATATGTTCCCAGCGAGGTCGATAAAAAAGATTTGACTACCAAAATCGAATATCTTTCTGATAATAGCCCTAGCATGGAATTCATCTATAAATTAGAGAATATTATCGAGGATAAACTCACCAAACTCAACATCGAAAGTTCAGGAGTTGACTATTCGATTATCGAAAATTCTAAGGTCGAAGCGAATATCCACTTGGTGAAATTCTCCGGAGAAGACAGCGTGAAAGGGCTTAACGGAATTAAAATTGCCATAGGTTCTATCTTTGGATATTTGATTATGATGTTCATCATGATATACGGAAACTTCGTTATGCGTAGTGTTATTGAAGAAAAGACCAATCGCATTATCGAAATCATCGTTTCTTCTGTGAAACCTTTCCAACTGATGATGGGGAAAATCCTAGGAAATTCTCTAGCCGGATTGCTACAATTCTTTATTTGGGCTGTGGTGGGAGTAATTCTTTATTTTGTGGCAGCTAGCTTTTTAGGCTTAAGTATGGGTGGAAGCGCTACCGCGATGAACGAAGTAACTTCACAAGTTTCAGAGACCGATAAGGCACAATTGATGCAGACACTTACGCTATATTTTGAAACCATCGTGAGCGATTTGCCATGGGTAACTATCATACTTTCGTTCTTTGTGTTCTTTGCCGGAGGTTATTTCTTGTATAGCTCGGTTTATGCAGCTATCGGAGCCGCTGTGGATAACGAAACCGATTCACAACAATTCTTAATGCCTATCATCATGCCGCTTATATTGGCAGTTTATATCGGATTCTTCACCGTAATGGATGACCCTCACGGTTCTGTGGCGGTGGTATTTTCGTTAATTCCGTTTACATCACCTATTGTGATGTTGATGAGAATTCCGTTTGGAGTTCCGATCTGGCAAGTGATTCTGAGTGCGATATTGTTGTATGCAACTTTCTTTTTTATCGTATGGGCGGCTGCCAAAATCTATCGAGTGGGAATTTTGATGTACGGCAAAAAGCCAACTTGGAAGGAGTTGTATAAGTGGATGAAGTATTAGTCTAATAGGATTTATTGATGAAAATAGCACTCATAGGTGAATATAGCCGATTGCACAACTCTTTAAAAGAAGGGTTGCTGGAGCTTGGTCACGAAGTGCTTTTGGTGGGGATGGGAGATGATTTCAAGAAATTTCCTACTGACCTGAATTACGACGCAAAAATTGCTCGGAAGCCCATATTTTCGATTCCGAATAAGATTTGTATAAGACTTTTTGGGTGGGATTTATCCATTCCTGAAAGAGGAATTCGTTTTTGGAGGATATTGCCTAAGTTGAAAGGTTATGATGTCGTGCAACTCATTAATGAAACCCCCGTACAGACTTTTGCGTGGCTTGAGAAAATCATCCTTAAAAAACTCATTCAACAGAACAAGAAAACATTTTTGCTCTCTTGTGGGGCAGACTATGTTTCGATTAAATTTATGGTCGAAGGTGGTTTTCGCTATGGTTTGCTGAATCCTTATTTCGAAGATAAATCCTTGGCACCTTATTATGAACATTCTTTGAAGTATCTCAAAAAGCCGTATCAAAAAATATCGGAATTTCTCTATAAAAGTGTCAATGGGGTCATTGCCTCGGATTTCGATTACGTATTGCCTCTACAAGGAAATCCAAAGTTTTTGGGGCTAATTCCAAACCCGATCAATACAGATAAGTTAGAGGAAGTCCCTTTGAGTCAAGAAGGTAAAATCGTAATCTTTCTAGGTATTAACCGAAATGCTCGATATAAAAAAGGAATTCCGTATTTCGAAAAAGCATTAGAGCGAATCAGACAACGTTATCCGGATAAGGTTGAGGTCGTAGTTGTAGAAAACCTGCCTTATGCAGAATACATCAATGCCTATAACCGATGTCATATATTGCTAGACCAAATTTATAGCTATGACCAAGGTTATAATGCTTTGGAGGCGATGGCAAAAGGAAAAGTGGTCTTCACGGGAGCCGAAAAAGAGTTTCGAGAGTACTTCGGACTTCAAGAAGATGAAATTGCCATTAATGCGTTGCCGGATGTAGAGTATTTGGTCGAGAAACTTTCGTACTTAATAGAAAATCCGAATAAGATATTTGAAATTTCCAAAAAATCTAAGGAGTTTATACATCAGGAGCACTTTTATATAAATGTGTCAAAAAAATATGTTAAAACCTGGGAGGGTAATTGAATTTAAGTTATCTTTGCAGTAATATTTTCAAGGATATGAAAACAACAAAATATCTAGCTTTAGGAGTGTTTTTATTAGGTAGTTTAGCCGTAACCGCTCAGGAACCTGCGGACAAAAATACCGAAACAACTCCAATAGAACAAATAAAACCAGCTAAAGAAGCTGAATTGAGCAAAGAAGAGCAAGACAGAATTGCTAAAGAAGCCAAAGCTCAGCAAAAACTAGAAGCAGAACGAAAAAAGCAGGCTGAGAAAATAGCTAAACAAGAGGAGAAAAAGATTAAAGCAGAAGCCAAAGCTATTGCTAAAGCAGAAAAAGAAGCCAAAGCTCAACTCAAGGCCGAGAAAAACTATATCAAAGCATCCGAAAAGTATTCGAAAGCCAAAATAGCTTTAGAGAAAGAGAGAAATAAATTTGACAAGAAAAAGTTCGAAGGTAAATTCACTCCAACAGAAGAACAAAAACAGGAGTTGAAATTAAAGAACAAGGAAATTAAGTTGAAAGATTTAGAATTTAAAATGGAGCAGGCAAGAAGAAAAGCCGGTAAATAATTTTTTTATAAGCAAAACAAACTTTTATTATACACAAACACCAAAGCCATAAAGAATTTCTTTATGGCTTTTTTGTTTTAGAGCTTTAGATAAAAATCTTTGACTAATTCTTTAAACTCCGGTGTATACAGGTGTCTTTCGATTTCTAGAGTTAGGATGTCTGTAATGAACGAGGTCGACTTCTTGTTTTTTGTAAAAGCTATCAAACTGCGTTTTATTTTGGTGGTTGGAGTGCCTTTTACATGAGTGATTTTTATAGGGAATAGCGATTCACTTTCGGCTAATTTCAAAAAGTTTTCTTCTTCTTCGAACGGGATGATGACCGAAAAAATGCCGTCTTCGGCTAACAATATCGAAGCGCTTTTCACAAGTTCGTCAAAAGGCAAGATGTCATAAAATCGTGCTTTGCTTCTGGCCTGGTCATCAATTAAATTATTTGGTTTAAAAAAAGGTGGATTACAAACAATCAAATCATAACGATCTTCGATTTCGTCTGTGAATTCATCCAGCCCGGCATGATAGCAGAAGAGCCTGTCATTCCAAGGGCTTTCTTCGAAGTTCTCTACACATTGTTCGTAGGCATCTTCGTCGATTTCGATAGCGTCAATTTGCTCTGCCAAGCTGCGCTGTGCCAAGATAAGAGCCACAAGCCCGGTTCCGGAACCTATGTCGAGAATGGAATAGGTGGAAGCAGATAGGGGAGTCCACACGCCGAGAAGGACTCCGTCTGTGCCCACTTTCATGGCAGTTCTATCTTGACGAACCGTAAATTGTTTGAATTGAAACATCTGTAAAGCGTTTTATATTATGAGTAAACAAACTTGCGTTTTTCTTTGTCGAAATAAATAGATTCATCTTTGAAAAGCTCATTGAGAATGCCTTTGTTCATAAGGTTATTGGGAGTGTCTTTATAGAATTTTTCGGCTGTCATGACGATGACTTCATCACAAAACTCGAGGGCTAGATCAATGTCGTGAGTAGAGAATAATATAGATTTATGAAACTCTTGAGTGAGTTTTTTCAAAAGGCGCATTACGGCCACTTTGTGAACGATATCTAGATGAGTGGTGGGTTCGTCTAGAATAACTAAATCAGTATCTTGAGCCAAAGCTCTTGCTATCATCACTTTTTGGAGTTGCCCGTCGCTGAGCTCAAAGTGTTTTTTGTGAATGAGAGGTTCAATCTGAACTCGTTTGATAGCTTCTTCGGTTTTTTGTTTGTCTATATCAGATAAGTCGCCCAACCAATTGGTATAAGGCTGTCTTCCTAAAGCAACTATTTCAAAAACGGTCAAATGGCTAGGAGGGAGTTTTTCGGTCAATACAACACTGAGTCGTTGTGCTAATTCTTTTGGAGAGTAGTTTGAAATGTCTTTTCCGTTCAGCCAAACATTTCCGCTAAGAGGTGCCTGAGAAGCTGTAAGGGTTCTTAAAAGAGTCGATTTACCGATACCGTTGGCCCCAACCAAGGCCGTAAGTTTACTTTTTTCCAAAGAAAAAGAAATGGAGTCAGCTATCATCAGGTTCTTATACCCAATGCTTAACTCAACGGCTTCTAATGTTTTTAGTACTCCTTCCAAAACCTAGTAAAATGAATGCGGTAAAGGTACGAAAAATAAGGTTTTGTCTTGGTTCAGATACGGTAATAAAACAACAGCCACAATTATTTTGTGGCTGTTGTTTTATAAAATATAATATTTTTTTAGAACCAATCAGCGTGATAACGTCGGTCTCCGATATAAAAAACAAGGCCTGCGTTGGCAGTAGGGAATATTCCTAGGGAAGAAGAAATGGGTTGTCCGTTATAGGCATATTTTTGACCTACATTTACAACCACAGTTCCGTCTAAGTATAAAGCCATTTTGTCTGTAAGACGAATTAGAGGGGTGAGACCGCCTTGGATAGTTGGTGTGTATTCGTATTCAGATAGAGAATTAGGCTTTAATGAAGAGAACCCCACTCCGGCATGCATCAAAAGAGCGAAATTTTCATAAAAAGTGTAGTTGAAGTTTAGGGCTTCCCCTATGTTATATACTGCTTCAACAGTCATTTTGTGTTGTGTCAAACTTTCATCAGTGGCTTTTCTATCTGCGAATACATGGTGAGCATATTGGACTTTCAATCCGAAGCTTTCGTTAAACATGTGTCGACCAGCTACTTGAAACTGATTTAGAGAGATAAAAGCCATACGGTCTAAATTGTCAGAAGGCAAGAAGGGCATATGTACTCCACCTCCCAATTCTAGTGATAAAGTATTGAAACGGGATTGTTGAGCAAACCCTGCTAAAGATAGGCATAAAGCCATAAAAAGAGTAGAAATTATTCTCATATAAGTCTCGATTAAAAGTTGGTGCAAATATAATGTGAAATATTAAAACATGATTAATTAAGGAATAAGTTTATATCAAGCACTTATTTTTTGTTAACTTTAACGCCATAAAAAATAATGCCATTATGCAAGAGATAGAGCGAAAATTCCTCGTGAATTCAGATGCTTATAAAACGTTAGCCTCAAAAAAATATAGAATTGTTCAGGCTTTTCTGAGTTCTGACCCGGAGCGAGTAGTGAGAGTTCGGCTTAAAGGCGACAAAGGTTATTTAACCATAAAAGGAAAAACCGATGTTTCCGGACTGTCGAGATTCGAATGGGAAACGGAGATTTCTCCTCAAGATGTGGAAAATTTACTCAAAATTTGCGAAAAAGGAATTATCGATAAAATCCGCTATGAAGTAGAGGTAGAAGGAAAAACTTTTGAAGTAGATGAATTTTTTGGCGATAACGAAGGCCTTGTTATCGCCGAAGTTGAGCTCAATTCGGAACTCGAGACTTTCAAACGCCCCACATGGTTAGCTGAAGAAGTAACAGGGCTACCTCAATATTATAACTCCAACCTAATCTCTAATCCGTATAAAAACTGGAAATAAGCGTCTAGAACCTCACCCTGTTATCTTTTATTACCGGGATTGTATCTGTTTCTTTAAAATAATCGATAAACAGATTGCGGAGTTTATACTCCATATCATAGGTTTTTAGAGCCTTAGCAAAAAACGTCATGTTGTCACCACCTGTTAAAAGGTAGTCTGAGGTAGCAACTAAATAGGTTTGCTTTAAATTTAACGGCTGCCCTTGAATCAGGATAGAATTATAGGTCTTTTCATCAGGGTTCAGAATGATTTCAATCCCTGAAATAGGATGCGCCTTTTTGCCTTGGATGAAATAATTCACCATTTCTTTGATTTGTTCTCCTTTGAGCTGAGCGACCACGAGATTGTTCTCAAAAGGCATAATTTCGTATGCGCTTCGGGTAGTCACATTCCCTTTTGGCAGTGTAGCTCTGATGCCTCCGTGATTGAGTAAACACATATCCACGTTTTGTTGGTATCTTTTTTGAAAGAGAATATTTGCTTTTTGTAGTGTAACATCGGCTAAAAGATTACCGATGGTAGTTGTCCACTTCCCTTGGTTTTTATCTAAAGTTTCAGGGCAATAGGCCAAAACACTGTCTAAATCTTTGTTGATATAGTCGCGATAAGGTTCAATAACCTTTTCTAAGGCTTCTGAAGGGCTAATTCTTTCGTCAACAGGGATTTGTTTTCCTGAAATTTTTGAGACATGAGGTTGCTTTACACTACATGCAGCAGCAAAAAGAAGTGTTAAGGTTAAAATAAAATATTTTAAACAAGAAACGGACTTTCTTAGTTTTGTCATAATTCGAATGTCATTTTTTGGTTATCTTTGTCGAAGTAGTAAATGTAGTATGTTTTTGAGGTTTTATAAGCGTTTTAGATTAAAAAAAATCGTTAAGAAGAGTTTTTCTGAAAGCCAGAGGCAAATATCGGAAATTAAAATAAAATCTGTAGCTCTGTTGGTTGATGGAAATAGTATTAAAGCTACTCATGAGTTTATTGGGCTGATTGAAAACCAAGGTTTGAACGTAAAAGCCTTTGTTTTGACCAAGGATAAAAAGGCAGAGAATACAGAAAAAATCACTTATTTTTTGTCTGGTGACATAGATGCGGATGGTAGAATCAAGAATGCCGATTTAAAAGGTAAATTTTTGAATTCGTATGATTTGCTGATCAATTATTATGAAGAAAGTATTACGGAATTACTTTATTTGTCTTCGATTTCAAAAGCCGGATTCAGAGCCGGATTCAAGCAAGGTCAAATCATATTAAACGATTTGATGATCGATGTGGATATGTCTGAATATCCAACTTTCGTAGACGAACTTTTTAAGTATTTGAAAAACTTTAATAAAATATAAATGAAGGAACTTATAGGTACAGGAGTAGCTCTTGTAACTCCTTTTAAAAAGGACTTTTCTGTTGATGTAGAAGCGCTAAAACGAATTGTACGTCACAATATAGATGGGGGAGTAGAGTACTTGGTGGTTTTAGGAACTACGGCTGAGTCTGCTACGCTCTCGAAAGAAGAAAAAGAATTGGTGATTCAAACCATCGTAGAAGAAAATGCCGGAAAATTGCCTTTAGTTTTAGGGGTAGGAGGCAACAATACTCTGGAGGTTATAAAAGAATTAAAAACCAGAGACCTGTCTGCCTTTAAGGCAATTTTGTCAGTATCTCCTTATTATAACAAGCCTACTCAAGAAGGAATTTATCAGCATTTTAAGATGATTGCTGAAAATAGTCCGATTCCGGTAATTCTGTATAACGTTCCCGGAAGAACAGCCAGCAATATGTTGCCTAGTACAGTGCTTCGATTAGCGAATGACTTCTCGAACATTATCGGGATCAAAGAAGCGGCCGGAGATATCGTTCAGGCCATGAAACTCATTCAAAACAAGCCGAAAGATTTCTTGGTGATTTCGGGAGATGATATCATTACCCTCCCGATGGTATTAGCAGGAGGAAGCGGAGTGATATCTGTAATTGCCGAAGGATTTCCAAAAGAATTCTCGGAAATGGTTCGTTTAGGTTTACAGGGTAAAGTTAAAGAAGCTTTTGAACTCCACTATAAAATGGCAGACTGCATCGAAATGATTTTCGAACAAGGAAATCCTGCCGGGATTAAAGAAGTTTTCAAACACTTAGGACTTTCAGAAAATACCGTTCGTTTGCCGTTAGTAAACGTCAATCAAGATTTATCAGACCGATTGAAAAAATTTATAGCTGAACTGAACTCATAGTTCCAATCGACATTATTTAAACTTTAAAATTTATAATTATGCTATCAAAAACACTAGAAGAAGCTTTAAACAATCAAGTGAAATTAGAAGGGAACTCTTCTCAGATTTATTTAGCTATGGCTTCATGGGCCGAAGTTAAAGGTTTTGAGGGTATAGCTACTTTTATGTATAACCAATCAGACGAAGAGCGACTTCATATGCTGAAGTTGATAAAATATATCAATCAAAGAGGAGGAGAAGCAAAAATCCCTCAGGTCGAAGAGCCACATTTGGATCATACTTCGTTTAAGACGTTGTTTACGCAATTGTTTGAACACGAAGTTTTTGTGTCTCAGAGTATCAATGAATTGGTTCATATTTCGCTACAAGAAAAAGATTATGCTACTCACAACTTCTTGCAGTGGTATGTAGCAGAACAAATCGAAGAAGAGTCAACGGCTAGGACTATTCTGGATAAAATCAAACTTATCGGCGACGATAAAGGAGGGTTGTATCTATTCGACAACGACATGAAAAATTTTACAGGAGCTCAACCTGAGAATAACGTATAAAAGTCGAATACTACCATCATGGTTATTGCGTTTATAACCGTAATCTTAAATGGTTAATCGTCAAGATAAAAACTCGAATTTGGCTATAAAAAAATATTCATTAACTTTGCAGGCATTTTTGCTATGCTATACTTTAAAAACATGACGACGATAATAAAAAAAATAATCTTCTTTTTGAGCTTTGCTTTATGCCTGGCTTCTTGTAGTCAGTATCAAAAAGCATTGAATTCAGAAGATGTTACCTTTAAGTATAGAGTAGCTGACTCATTGTATTCTCAAGAAAAATACAGCAAAGCCATTCGCCTTTTCGAACAAATTGCTCCGGGATATAGAGGTAAACCTCAAGCAGAAAAGATGTACTATATGTATGCGATGTCTACTTATAAACAAAAGCAATACATGATGTCATCACATTTGTTTGAGCGATTCGTAGCCCAGTATTCTTACTCTCAAAAAGCCGAAGAAGCATGGTTTTTGATGGGTAAAAGCTATGCAGAACTATCTCCGAGATACTCGTTGGATCAAATAGATACGTATAAAGCTATCGATAAATTACAACAATTCATCAATAAGTATCCGGAATCAGAATATGTAGCTGAGGCGAATGCTATAGTAGCTGAACTGAATAGAAAAATAGAGAAAAAGCATTTCGAGAATGCGAAGCAATATAATACCATAGCCGGTTATACTCGCGATTATAAAGCGGCTATTGTAGCTTTAGACAACTTTTTGGTCGAGTTTCCGGGAACTATATATGCCGAAGACGCTTTGTATTACAAATTTGATTCGATGTATAACATTGCCATAAACAGTGTTCCCGACAAGAAAAGAGAACGTTTGAATCAAGCCAAATCGGCCTATGAAGCCTTGATAAAGCTCAATGCAGATACGAAGTACAAAGACAAAGCCAATAAAATGCTTACTGAAATAGAAAACGAATTACAAAAAATTTAACTATTATATCTTATGGATTTAAGAAAAACAACAGCTCCGGTAAATACTGTAACCTATGACAGAGATGTACTAGAAAGAGATACAGGAAACATTTACAAAGCGGTTACTATTATTGCTAAAAGAGCTAGTCAGATTAATTCTGAAATCAAAAAAGAATTGTCTGAAAAATTAGACGAGTTTGCTACATACAGCGATAGTCTTGATGAGGTTTTTGAGAACAAAGAGCAAATAGAAGTTTCTAAATTCTATGAAAAGTTGCCTAAACCTCATGCTTTGGCAGTAGAGGAGTGGGTGAACGGGAGAGTACAATACAAAGAGGCTTCTAAATAATTTTAAACACCAATGGCATGTCTGTTTTAAGGGGTAAAAAAATTCTACTTGGAATTTCGGGAGGAATTGCAGCCTATAAAACAGCATCGCTGGTGAGGCTTCTTGTTAAAGAAGGAGCTCAGGTGCAGGTGATAATGACGCCTGCGGCTAAAGATTTTGTTACTCCGCTTACGCTTTCAACACTTTCCAAACGGGAAGTGTTTTCTGCTTTTTATGATGAGCATGACGAAAATGCCAAATGGAACAACCACGTAGAGTTGGCCCTTTGGGCAGACTTGTTGCTCATTGCTCCGGCTACAGCCAATACGTTGTCTAAAATGGCCAACGGAACATGCGACAACCTACTTCTAGCTACGTATTTGTCAGCTAAAAGTCCGGTTTATTTTGCTCCGGCCATGGACTTAGACATGTATAAACACCCCACAACACGAGAAAACTTCGATAAACTGCAACAGTTTGGAAACATTATGATTCCGGCTGAATCTGGCGAACTGGCCAGTGGACTTTCGGGCGAAGGCCGTATGGCAGAACCCGAAAATATCGTAGCCTTCCTCAAAAATGATTTAGAGCAAAAATTGCCCCTGAAAGGGAAGAAAGCTTTAGTGACAGCCGGTCCAACGTATGAGGCTATTGACCCGGTTCGCTTTATTGGAAATCACTCTTCGGGCAAGATGGGCTTTGATATTGCCCAAGCTTTGGCAAACCTAGGAGCAGACGTAACTTTGGTTTCGGGCCCAACTCACCTTAGCATACAACATTCTCATATAACTCTCGTTAAAGTAGTATCTGCTCTGCAAATGTATGAGGCTTGTCATCGGGTGTATGACAAAATGGATATAGTAGTAGCGGCAGCAGCGGTGGCAGATTACAGACCCAAAGTAGCCGCACCTCAAAAAATCAAAAAACAAGAGGCAACTTTGCAGATAGAGTTGGAAAAAACACAAGACATTTTAGCCTCATTAGGAGCTAATAAGACCAAGCAATTTTTGGTTGGATTCGCTTTAGAAACCGAAAATGAAGTCGAAAATGCCATGCAAAAGATTCAGAAGAAGAATTTGGACTTAATTGTGCTAAATTCGCTAAATGATGAGGGCGCCGGTTTTGGAAAAGCAACCAATAAGGTTACCTTTATAGATAAAAATAAAACTATCGAGCAATTCCCTTTGAAAACAAAAGAAGAAGTTGCTCAGGATATTGTAAATAAAATCATACGACATTATGAATAGAATTGTTCTTGTTATAGGGGTTGCATTATCGTTTTTTTCGCTTAAAGCTCAAGAGTTGAATTGTAAAGTAACGGTAGGTTATGACAAAATAACCAACGTGAATCCTCAGATATTCAAGACTCTCGAGACCTCTTTGAACGATTTTATGAATAACACAAAATGGACATCGCAATCTTTCAGACAAAACGAAAAGATTGAATGTACGATGTTTATTAATGTCAACGAATACAATTCCGGAAATTTTTCTACGACCCTGCAGATACAGTCTTCTCGCCCGGTATATGGCTCTACTTTTACTACTCCGATATTAAATTTTAATGATAGAGATTTTTCTTTTCGATATATCGAATTCGAAAATCTATTCTATAACCCCAATAGTTTTGATTCCAACCTTACGTCTGTATTGGCTTTTTATGCCAATATCATAATCGGTATGGATGCCGACTCATTTGTTATGGAAGGTGGAACCCCTTATTACGAAGCGGCTCAAAATATTGTAAACCTAGCACAATCGAGCGGGTATAAAGGCTGGAAGCAGTCAGACGGCGGTAACCAAAACCGTTTTTTCTTGGCGCAAGATTTACTTTCGAACACTTTTTCTCCTTTCCGAAAAGCCCTATATGAGTATCATCTGCAAGGTCTTGATAAGATGAGCGATGACGTAAAAGCCGGTAAAGAAGGCGTAAAAGTAGCTTTGGCAACCTTGGCTCAAGTGCATAGAACTCGCCCAAATGCCTTTTTGACAAGAGTGTTCTTTGACGCAAAAGCAGACGAGATTCAAACCATCTTCTCAGGAGGACCACAAATCCCTGTGGCTGATTTGATTGAAAACCTCAACAGAATTTCTCCCCTCAACTCTTCAAAATGGTCTAACATCAAAATGTAAAGACTTTTCTGAATTATTTCTTTTGAAGTTTTCCTTCACTTAATTTATCGATATATACAATTTCGAGTGAAATTTCAGTGTAAGTAATTAAAATATAAATTATCTACATTAACTTTTCGTTATCAACAATGTATTTAGAAAAAAATATCTAACTTTGTTACGAAATTTTAACGTATAGATTATGAGTACAAATTACTTAAAAACACTATGGAAATCATCACTGATGATTTTATTATTGTGTCTGGGGCTCTCCAGTTGGGGGCAGACAATTACAGAGGATTTTGAAGCGCAGACTGTTTTGACTTCAAACTATGAAAACAGCTCGTTTATAGGTGCTGATGGGGTAACATTTACTTATGTGCATTCAAGAAATGAAGGATTAGGAACTTCAGATGACTATTCAATTGATGGCAAAGGTATTATATTAAGAAGAGCAGATGAACCTAGCTCAATTGAATTTACTTTACCTAACGGAGTAGGTAATTTATCATTTGATTATAGAAAAGCGTTTACAGGAGGAAGTGAAAGACAGTTGGCAGTTTTTGTAAATGGAGTTGAAGAATATGTAACTCCTGGTTTTGGTAGTGGCAGTGGTGCAGACGCAACAGTCTACACTTTTAATGAAAATATTGATGAAGCAGGGCCTGTTACTATTAAAATTACGTATCCGACAGGAACTGCTGATGGAAACAGGCAAATAACAATTGATAATATTTCTTGGACAGAGCCTTTAAGTTCTTGCGAAGCTTCTAACATAGCTTTTACTAACACTACAGTAGAAAAAGACCTTTTAGATCCTTCTTTTACACAAACAGCTACTTCACTTAACGCTACAACAGCTATTACATACGAAAGTTCGGATGAACTTGTAGCTACTGTAAATGCTACTACCGGAGAAGTTACTTTGGTAGGTATAGGTACAGCAACTATCACCGCTACACAAGAAGCAGGTGAGCATAGTGGCGTAGCCTATTGTGCAGGAACAGCGACTTATGATGTGGTTGTTACGACTTCTGCACCTTTGTTAACAGTTTCTACTAATAGTGCTTC